>Ga0123355_10001160_pt1 | contig 36546 bp, 20 predicted proteins | sample TergutEmb28metaG_3_FD_89872 | JGI IMG/M metagenome (GOLD analysis project Ga0123355, IMG submission 89872) | Embiratermes neotenicus P1 segment gut microbial communities from Petit-Saut dam, French Guiana - Emb289 P1 | ecosystem: Host-associated > Arthropoda: Insects > Digestive system > Gut ...
TCGGAATCCACATTGATGATCCCCAATAACTTCCTCCGCATATGGAATTAACCTTGAGAGCAGGATGTTGGACAAAATTTTGTACGTAGTTGGCAATAGTGATATGCCCCTATAGTTATTACAGTCTGTTTTATCCCCTTTCTTACAGATAGGTACTATGATCGACTCCTTCCATTCTTCAGGCAATTCCTCCTTATTCCAAATAGAACTAATAAGTTTATACTACTGCATAATCTTCACTTGTTAAATTTAATTAAAATACTCCCAGAAATAAAATGCATTCAATCTTGAAATTCTTGTATAACTTGAGGCCACATGGTTTATAGTAAAAACTGCTATAAATTAAACCCATTAAACTTGACAAAAGTCAATTCTGGGTCCATCACTGGTGAACTTCCCACCTCAGCAAGTTTCAACTGCTGGATACTTCCATGTTCACATATACAAAGGGGTGGTTTACCTGGAATTTGGAACAGGGTGTTTGGGCTACATACTTTGAAGCAACAACTCCTTCCCCTTTCTTATACATCTTTCACTAACACCATAATTTCAACCAGTAGCCCACTTCCTGACTCACTCTGTCACTTGAATTGTGTTTAGTTTTTCAATAACCATGGCAGATTGTAAACACATGCCTTTTGTACTTACATGTAGCCAAACACATATGCGGTACCTAACAGATTAATCACCACACACACGTATAAAATGCAGTATGTGTAACTATATAATACAATGACAAGGTTGTGAAAGTTAAGATGGCAACTGAAATCAGTACTGTTACCAACCTCATGAGTAAGTCATGCAAGCATTTTTTTTAGCATTTTCCAGAAACAAATTATAAAGATACTTTGAGAAAATACAGTACTTATGGCATAAGAATACAATGCTGGCAAAGAGAAAAATCACTCCTGAGTCAGTCACTTTGCTAACAAAACTATATCGCCTCAATATCGATATAAACTGAAAACTGTAGGAAACAGAAGTTTTTTTCACCTCTCTGAGTATCAGGGCACGAAGGATACTGAGGTAAGGTGACTGGAGAAAGACTGAACAAATGTTATGTTCCTGCACAGAGAACTTGAACTGCAGAAACACTTCTCACCTGTTGTTGCTGCTGCTGTTGCTGCTGCTGCTGTGTCTGAGAAATGGGTGGTGGTACAGGGGAATGGTGAGACTCTTTTGGAGTGCCACGGTCTTGAGTCCCTACAGGATAGCCCATCACCACATTTGGAGGTGTGTTTACAGGAGGCCTGCCACCCAAGGCTCCACTCCCACCTGTAATAATATAATGAACTTACTTAAACATAGTAGAAACCTGTCATCTGCAACATACAAAGAGCAGCCAGATCTCATTTTACAAGTTTCTGGTGTGATACACCACAAGAAAACTTCTTAAATTAGAATCCTAGTAGTTAGTTTTAATGGGCTTGTGCACAGTCAGCAACAGTCAATTTGGCACAGCATAAAACAAGTTTTACATGCACTCTTATAGCAAATTAGTTTTTCATGTCTGTTTTCTTTTTTCACTAGGCATTTGTCAAAAACCCTTTTGCTGTGTTGTAGAATTTACCTTGAATGACCAGTTGTTATGTTACAGCAATGGTGTTAATAGGCAGGTCCACATGCTGCATGCATCAGTGTGCAGTGATCCATTATTGATCAACTTAAATGTGTACCAGTCTGCAGAAATCCATTAAGTACTTTCAGCATAGTATGGTAACAGTCATGTTGCAGAGCAAATTATGCACAAATGGACTGACAAGTTGAAAATTGTAGCACAAATGTAACTGATACAGAATAGCAGGGGAAAATCTGTCCACAACCACCACTGATCATAACACTATATGACTATATGTGGCCTGAACAAAAAGTATCAAACCATATATTTTTTTTTATTTTAAACAAGAAGACACTTAAGGCTGGGAGTAGGGTGTGTGTGTGTGTGACACTAGACTTATGTGTGCATGCGTGCATTACTGCCTCCCACTTGGATTGCTCAGTCACTGGCCAAAACCTGTTGTGTGTGGCATTGGTGATGAGTGAGAGTGTTGAACAGTGCATCTGCATCACATTTTGCCAGAAACTTGCGAACTTATGCTCAGAAACCTATGATATGATTCAGAAGGCTTTTGGGAATGAGGCAATGGGCCATATGCTAGTTAAGGAGTGGATGTCAGTCAAGAGTGATGAACATTCAGGGGGGTCCTTGACAAGCAGGACCAAACTGATGATTGACAAAGTGTGTTCTGCCATGTTGGATAACCAGAGAATAAGAACTAGAGAACTCTCTGACAGGTTGGGGCTTTCACATGGTTTGGTACAGTCCATTCTGACAGAAGATTTGGGCATAAAATGCATCTCAGTGAAATTTGTCCCAAAAATGCTGACAGATAAGCAGAAAGAGACTCACCTTGCAGCAGCCAGAGATTTGCTGCAGTGTGTTGGTCAAGATGCAAACTACATGAAGACTTTAATTACCGGTGATGAATCTTGGGTCTATGGGTATGACCCAGAAACAAAAGCCCAGTAATCACAATGGATGACTCTGGGGTCTCTGACACCAAACAAGCATGCCAAGTTTGCAGCAAAGGTGAAAATGATGTTGATAATTTTCTTCAATCACCAAGACGTTGTTCACCAAATGTATGCACCAGATGGTCAAACTGTTATCAAGGAGTACTAAATTAAAGTTACCCATCAGCTGAACAAGAAACCTGCATTGTGGAAGCAAGGGTGACTGGCAGCTGCACCATAACAATGACCCCGCCCACTTGTCCCACCTTGTCCAGCACTTCTTGGCTAACCATCAGATCCCACAAGTGCCGCAGCCCCCCATCCCATTTAAAGGAAATGGCCCAGTGTGACTTTTTTCTATTCCCAAAGGTGAAAATGCTGTTGAAGGGGAATAGGTTTCAAGACAGAGAGGTGATAAAATGAAATGTGATGACACAGCTGTTGGCCATTCCAAAGAGTCAGCTCCAAAAGTGTTCAAACAATGGACGGGCCACTGGAACAAGTGTGTGGTGTCTGAAGTGGACTCTAAATTGAGGGTTGAAGTGGACTACTTTGAAGGGGGTTAGGACTGCAATGCAAGGTTAGTTAGTTTTTCCTGGACCTTGGTTGGATACCTCTTAATCAGGTCATGTATGCCATAATTCTGGGTAACAGAAGGTTAACTGCTCAGTGGCAAATCATTTGCAAATCGGTCATGGCTCCACCCAGAAAATCACACCAGTTTTTCATATAGCAAAATGGGCTGCCACACAATGTAGTGCTAATTATTGTGACACTTGCAACATGCTGAAGGCAGCAATTCAAAGCTGCTAGAAGGTGTTTTAATTTTGCATAAAACTGACAATCCACAAACAGCCATCAGAACTGTTGAAATCCTCTGGCAACTGCACTTTGAGGTGTTGCAACACCCTCTGTATAGCCCAGTCCTAGCTACTTCAGACCATCAACTACTTGTTTCACTCAAAGATGCCTTAAGAGACCACCCATTTAACAATGACCATGAAGCAAATGAACTGGTGCATAAGTCACTTACCACTCAGCCAACAATATTTTTTGTCAAGGCATACAGAAGCTTGTTCACTGTTGGGCAAAGCATGATGGCGATCAGAAGGATTATGTGGATTATTACACATTTTCTATCATTGCAGCTGCATTAATTAAAAAAAAAATACAGTTCAGGTACTTTCTGACCCACCTGTATACAATTCCTACAAGAAATTCTGTCATTATTTCGGATAAATTTTCCTGACAAGCCTGTTGCAAACAGGACAACATTTGGCAATCATACAAGAAGGTTCCGAGTAACAAGCTAAGTTCATGACAGTAAGAGACAATGCTAGTCATATGTGGAGTGAAAAATGAGAGAAATATGATGTGAGATTAAACACTTTTCTTCAAACTACCAGTCGCCTGACTTGCATGGCAAGCAGTGTCCATATCATTAGCACAAAATATAAAGAAATGCTACAACTGCATCAATATAAGACAACTTTGGTTCAATAAGAAAGACTGTATGCAAGGCTGAATTTTAAGAGCTAGTGCCTTCATGGAGGGCATGCTGTAAAAATATACTCCATATTCACTTCATTCAGTAATGAAGCTTTGTTTCATCTCATTCATTATGTGAACTCTAAGAATAACAGATATTTGTCTGCAAAAATCCCACATTCATCCATGGAGATGGAGTGCCTTTACATGTTACACTTGGTTTGGGTGCAACAACAATTACTGGGCTCATTTTCTTGTCTGAGGCCATAAATTCACACTCTAACAACACTTACTGAACACCTGTACCTATGGGAGAATCTGTGCCCTTTTACAGCAAGACAGTTCAACAGTTCACATAACAGTAAATTCTACACACTGTTTACAAGGTACTTCTAGTAACAGAATGATGAGTCCAGGATTGTGGTGTCCTCATTCAAAAAGAATAGTAATAATGCTTGCACTAAAGACAGGCTGAAAGAAAGCAACGAGAATGTAATGTTTTCACGTCAACAGCAGAACTTTGACAAACAATGAACGAGTTTGTTAGATTTGATACCTCTCTGCAAGCAAAAGGAAACCAAAGTCCAATACAATGTTTAAATAAAACCCAACGGACCCTGACTCATGCCAAGGTGGAACAGTTGTGATAGCTGCACTGCCTGCCAACAAGCAAAAGACACAATGTCGAGTGATGTGCAATGTCATTTAAAGTTAAGTCTTTGTATAAGGATGCATACCATGCATATTGCAATCACATGCACTAAACACCTGACACCTCACCTCGGAGTGACTGCTGTGTCAGCATCATGTTGGGTGGCAACCCTGTTGATGACCCACGGCCTGGTTGTGGAGCCATCATCAATGGAGGAGGGTGGTGAATATTCTGACCTCTTGAGGGTGGAGGTTGCTACAGCAGAAGAAATACCTAATGTTACAAAATCATAAATTCTGTAGGCTGTCACAGACACAAAGTCAATCTCTGACATATATTCCTTCTCATGTCCTCTTTAACAACAACAAACCACTAGATCCCAGTCCAAATTTGTACCATTTCAATTACCTACTCTCCCCATTACCAACATGGCAGCAGTGAAGCTTTTTAAATGGGAGGAACTCTGGCAACATGTAGCTATTAAGTGACATGCATTGCAGTATTGTTCCAGAACATATGCAATGCAGCTAGTAAAGTGCTATGCTGTCATAATCATATATGTATACAATCCAGCTTGCTAAGCATGACAGTCTTATTATGGCACACATGTGCAGTACAGCTTCCCATACATTGCACTACTAACAGTTCACGTGCAGTCCAGCCTGCCATAAATTGCACTAATGTAATAGAACATGTGCGGTGCAGCTCACAGTGCAACGCTCTCTTATAATACATAGCACATGTGCACATCCAGCCACCCCATTGTAATGGAACATGTACACACCACTGTCTCCCATACAATGTATCATTATAATGGTGCATGTGTACAATGCAGCTGGCCAAGCACTGCACTACTATAATAGCACATGTGCAGTACAATTTGCCATCCACATTAGCAACAGTCCGTGCAGTCCAGAAGAAAAGTACAGCACTCATGTCAAGCACATGTGAATAACACAAATTGCCCAGACTCACATTTTTTCAACATCAACAGCATGACTGTGAGTTAAAATCTAGCTAACAGCAACACAGTAGGTGGTTGGGGGGACAGTAAAGGTGTATGACGTGGACAAAGATTACGAAAAATGTGCCTACTTTTCTTATAATAACTCTTTCTGCAGTATGAAGAATAAATAACATAACACCTATGTGAAATTTATATTTAGTTTTCAGTTTTTATCTGGTGGTGATAATTAATCCTTTGGCACTGGAGTTAACTGCCTGTAGTCATATGCAAAAGACCAGAATTACATCTGTGACTGCATGACAGTAAATACAATTACACAACATTTAGCATTTTGAGCATCCCGCTGCACATTACACAAATGTAACATTCAGTGCCAAAGGTTTATTAGACATCAATAACAATTTGTTTTTTTATTATGTCTCTCTATCTCTCACAAGTTGCAAAACTTCTGCTCTCCTGAAAGCAGTGCTCACTTTAACAGCATGCTTTGTCATCAAGGAACATAATTAAGCAGAGTCATTGTCATACATTTTTCTCAGAATTTAAAGTGAAATTCTTAACAGACATGCTACATTTTGGGATTTAAGCCAATTAAATCTTGGACGTAGTGCCTTCTTGTATCGTTACACTCCCAGTTAACACAGGAGTTACACTGTGGCCACTGGTAATTAAAGCATAATTGACTTATCCTAGTAAATTCTCTTCTCAGTATATTGTGTAACAACTATGTAGAATTTAGGAATCATGTCAATGAGCTTGCTTTCACAGGAACCAACCAGTCCAATGGCATGTCACAGCTAGACATAAAATGCAAACCTACAAATTATGTATGAATCACTGATTAAAAGGTTAATTACAAATACAGGGCTGATGCAAAATTCTAAGATTGCATCAGAATGTTAGCAAGTAGCATAGATCTATTCAAACTTGGCAAAGAAATATGACACTAAATTGAAGAATAATTAATTTATAATTTCAGGCAGTGTACATGAACAGACCAAAGGATTTAACCTTCTCCTACCTGAAGCCCCCATAAGCACTGTTTTCTGCCTATTTCTTAACCCCACTGCAATGGATTTAAAACCCACATGAGTAGTTCTGAAAGACTGAATTAAATTTGGGGCTTTAAAAAAACTACACAAAGTTTTATTAAACACTAAAAACTAAGGATTTACAGGATGAAATATAGCAAAACAAAGCACACATGACATGCAAGACATGTGACCGTTAAAGTGTTGTGGACCACTTGCCCTTGAAGTTGAAGGCAATACAATCCTTCAAAACATGATAAACCACTCACTCAATGACACAGCATCACATCCCAGAAGCCTTGAATCCCCAAAGTCCACTTTTCTCAATCTTTAAAAAAAACATCACCTAACAACACAACCACATTCCAGAAGACTAGAATCCTCAAAGTACACATATCCTCAGTCTTAATAAGAACACCACCCAACAACAGCGTCACATCCTAGACAACTAGAATCCTCAAAGCAAACCTTCCTTCAATAACAATTACACTAAACATCCAGCTGTGATAATACATGAAGTACAATGAAGTAATCCATCAGTCACAACGAAATCTTTTTTACCATTATCAGGGATTTAGTGTATTTTATGACAGGTTTCGGCCAACTTGGATATCATCAGACAATACACACTCTGTATGAAATACCTGAGAGGAAATTATCAACACAATGTACTATATAAAGATATAAGATCTCATTTCCACATAAACAAGTAGTAATATATAACGTCATGTCATAGAAAAAAATCTTGAAGTACAAAATATTGCAGCTGTTTGGAGATGTCACTTCAAGGCTATATAATGTGAGGTGTTCAATTATGGTGTATACCAAGTGGTGTGGCTATAAAATAACCGGACTGATGTTAGAACATTTTTTATTCAAAAAATTACACAACAGAAATGCTGTCACCCTCAATGTACTCCCCTCCCCGATCCCTACACAACTCCATGTGAATATTCCACTGTTGGAAGCAATGCTGCAGGTCGTCTTCTGATAGCTTATTCATCAGCCCCGTCGCTTTTGCCTTCACTGCATCTATGGACCCGAACCTGGTTCCTTTTAATGCAGACCTGATGCTTGGAAATAAAAAAGTCACATGGGGCTAGGTCAGGTGAGTACGGTGAATGTCCCATGATGGTGATCTTGTGCTTCGTCAAAAACGTCTTGACAGACAGGGCATTGTGTGCCAGCACGTTGTCTTGGTGAAGAACCCATGAGCCATTCTTCCACATATCAGGTCTTCTTCTCACCCGTTCATGAAGGTTCGTCAAAACCTCCTTGTAGTAGGGGTGGTTAACGGTCTGACGTTCAGGCACCCAATCCATGTGAACAATCCCTCGATGTCGAAAAAAAGATCATCATTGCTTTAAATTTGGATTTGCTCTGCTGTGCTTTCTGTTCCTTGGTGAACTGAGGCTCTTCCATGGATTTACGCTTACACTCTGGGTCGCATTGAAAAAACCATGATTCATCACAAGTTATTACATTCTCTAAAAAGTGTGGGTCATTTTCACTGTTTTGAAGAATGTCAGCACAAATGTTCGTTCGAATTTCCTTTTGTTCAGGAGTGAGGAGTCTCAGCACCATCTTCGAACACGCTTTTTTCATGTTGAAATTGTTATGTAAAATCTGTCGAACAGTTTCTTTGTCAATGTTAATTAACTTAGCAACTGCTCGAATGCTCAGGTGACAATTTTGTCAAACAATTTCACCAACTTTTTAAATGTTAGCATCTGTTTTTGATATGTGGGGACGACCGGGGTGCTGATTGTCTCCGATCTCTTCCCTTCCTTCTCTAAACCTTCGAAACCACTCGAAAACTTGAGTATGAGACAGTCAACAAATCGTACATTTCTGTAGCGGATGTTCCAATTTTCACACAGAATTGCACATTGACGTGTTGCTCCATGTTAACACCAACACGATTCCGACGGAGAACAAGAACACGATCCACTTCAAGCAAAGGCTACTGCCAAACTGTTTGCCGCACAACCTTGAAATTGTAACCTTGAATGAAGGGGAGAGCACAAGCCAATACCACACACTGCTCACTGTTGCCAAGTTTACAGGGAAGTGGGGGGGAAAAAAAAAGTCCAGTTATTTTATAGCCAAACCACATATTACTCTTCGAAGATTCTATAAAGGCAGAGTTATGGGTTTAAATTTTCTTGTCTTGTTGAAGGAATTATTATTGTTGAATATCTTATCAGTTATTTAATATGTAGGTTATAAGCTTCTTGTATGATGGACTAGTTTTTTACAATCCCTGGAGATTTACATTAGTGATTTTACTGTGGTCTAGTTTTGAAGATATAAAATGCAGTTTTTTTATGAGATGATTAAGAATTTATATGTATTATGTAGGTAACTGCTGGTGTTTGGTACATGTTAGTAAGTATATGTTCCATGTTTCCTTCCATACCACTGGAGTCAAGCCCCCACCCTGATTCTGGCTTGTGTGTCGCCCCATGTCACTTCATTCTTAGTGTCCATCATCCAAAGTCATGTGGCATATCCTTATGATCTAGAAGGACATTACCTCAACAGTTCTTCTACTAGCCAGATCATAAAATAAAGCAGAAGAAGAAAATAAATTATCCACAAACAATATATGATCAATACCTTCCACTATTTGGTAAGATGTCTCATGGTTGTGTGTGCTGCTGCCATTTTGTTACAATATGGGACTGACCACCAAAATAAACTTCTGTCATTTGTGTACCGTCATGTCATGTCATAAAGAAATGTGTATTACAATGTGAAAATATTTATGCTCCTCAAGTATACAGTGGCTAAAATCTACCCAATGTCTGAAATTCAGAACAATTCCATCCAATGCCAAATGCACTACCAGGATGTCAAATCTGGCAAACAGATCATCCAGTGTATCAAAAAGCTCAGCTTCTTGCCAGTTTCGTCAATCACCTCACTTTTTTGGTAGTGTCAGAGAAACTTCAGAAGCGTAATATATGGAAGTATCAAACACATTTATGGTGTTGTTGCAAACCGTGTGTGGAATCGCCACATGGTAAATCTGCCTCATGTTTTCAACCAGTAACACTGTTCAAATGTGTTACATGTGGAACACAACTTGCTCCGAGTAAATTTTGAGTTGACAACAGCACACTGTTGCTGGGTCACACACAGACCCAGCCTTCAATGCTATGCTGCTACATTGGCCTGATGTGAAGAAAAGGACTTTCCAGATATCTACCCTACCAAATAACTTTACCAGCAGCATGTCCAGAAGCAAAATGACTGATGTAGGAACTACAGCAATGGATAAGCAACAGACACCGAGTAGTGGGGATTGCTTGATTGCCGTCACTGCGTTGTGGCAGAAATGCAACATCCATGCACCATGACGTTACATCATTCTGCTGTGTGAAACTAATGTGCAGAAATTACTTCACACATTCACCTATTTAAACTGACAGCATCATTTCAACACTCTATTTTGGGAACAGACTGAACAAATGGAAACTTGGGGAAAATGCTTAAGATGAGACAGAAACCATAATAAATGGGTGAAAAAGTTGTTTTGTCATAAACTTTATGTGCCTCTTCAGTCAAGAATTTTCTTACATTCGGACAGTGTATGTTATCCCAAGGTCCTTGAAGAGGAAACTTTTAACCATGGTTGTCGTAAGCGAGTTTCACCATACCTGGAGAAGAACTTCTTGCTATACTGGCAGAATGTACTTAAAGGCTATGTTCTTTCTGTATGCTTGCTCCAACTCTGACAATGAAATAACTACATGGTGCAATCCTCCTGTACAAGCTCAGTTAATCGACAAATTACCTGCCATTTATGGAACCTAAGACCTGATTAATGTGCTCTGCATATCACCAGTGGTCCCCCACCCACAGCAATATGTATGAAGTTCATACACTCCCACCCCACTTCCAACTACTACTTTAAAATCATCATTTCATCTATGCCTACATCTTCAGAGCAGCCTTCCCTTTAGGTTTTCTTAAAATCATTCCGTAAGCATTTATAACCATGAAATAATGGAAAACAACAATTTTCCTTATGAAAAAAGCCTCAAACTTCGAACTTCATTTAGCTTAAATGGGGTTGCTATAAACTGTGTACCAATATCCCCTGTAGCAGATGCAATGAATTGCACCCCCAAGTTCACCTGAAACCTCTGAAAATGTGGAAACCTGCAACCTATTCCCCCCCCCCCAAGTTTTCATCAGCTTGGTGATTGCAAAGACTGGAAATGTGACAGAAGAATGTTGTGCTTTGATACCTTCCATAAAAATTTGAAAGGGTGCCAATTATGGTAAAAAGGAGAAAAGACATTGCAGCTTTGGCAAATGCAGCAGGTTTTTCTTAATATGTGAAAGCATTTTCATTGAATATGACCGGCAAATGAAAAGTTACAGCAGTTTATTAGAGCTTCATAATTTCATAAATTACCCTCTAAACTTGTTACGGACACTGTACTAAAATAAAGCTTAAGAAGTTCTGGGAAGAACCAATGATGGCTAGTTTCCTTCATTCAGAAGCCAAGATAGTATAGTTTGTATATTGACTTGGATATGGGCTGGATAATTTGGGGTTTAATTCCCAGCAGGGGCGAAGGACTTTTCTCAAAATGTGCCTATTTAGGGTCTTGGGCACACCCAACTTCCTATTCAATAGACACTAGAGTTCTTCTGTTGGGGTAAAGCAGCTGTGATGTAAAGTTGGCAATGCACCTCCATCTACTGCAGAGGTTAAAAATGAGTGCAGCTATACTTCTAATCCCTCTATATGCCTTTATGTTCTTTACCTTCATGTTCCTTCATTGTTACAATAAGGCTAACTGTGTTATGCATACATTAGTAAAAGGCCAATGCTTGCTAGTATGTCATTAGATATTCTATGAAATAATTATAAACAGAACAAGATAGTAGCAATGGAACGTAAGTATGAGGTGCTACCCAAAATTTCCAAGAATTTAAATATACTGCACAAACCATATGCACTATGAACTTGCGCCACTAGGTGCTCTTGCACATGTTTCCAAGTTTTGGCTGTTTACTTTACACCGTTTTCATGTGTGTCTGCTAATATCGAAATGGCGGATGTTAAAGAGCAAAGAATTTGCATGAAATTTTGCTTCAAGCTCAACAAAAACGCAGCTGAAACCCACCAAATGCTAAAGGAGGCCTTTGGTGAGCAAGCTTTAAGCCAAGCAAGAACATTTGAGCGGTTTAAGCGTTTCAAAGATGGCCAGGAATCTGTGGAAGATTGTAAACATTCTGGTCGACCGTCCACATGCACAACTCCGGAAATGACTGCAAAAAGTGCGTGAAGTTATCCTTGAAGACAGACTATCCACGATGCCTGTAATCGCGTTAGACTGTCATACGGGTCATGTGAACACATCCTAGCAGATGAACTGAACATGAGACAAATCGCAGCAAAGATTGTTCCTTGTCCCTTGAACAATGACCAGCAAGACCATCAGGTTCAGGTGTGTACTGAGCTGCAAAAAGCAGTTAGACATGATCCTAACTTCCTGTACAGGGTCATAACTGGTGATGATTCATGGCTGTACATTTATGACCCAAAAACAAAGCAGCAGTCTTCGCAATGGAAGACACTGTCCTCTCTGTAATTGAAAAAAGTGCACCAAGTTCGCAGCAATATCAAGCCAATGCTGATCAATTTTTTTTGACATTTCAAGAACTGTGCATAAGGAGTCTGTTTCACCTGACCAGACTGTCAATGGGAATTTTTACTGCAAGGTTTTGAGACGACAGGGAAAATGTGAGGCGCAAACGGCCTGATATGTGGAAGAACGGAGACTGGTTGCTGGATCATGACAGTGCGCCTGCACACACCTCGCTCGTTGTGAGGGAATTCCTGACAAAAAATAACATGACCACTATTCCCCTCCCTGCCTACTCACCTGACCCGGGCCCCTGCGATTTCTACGTGTTTGCTAAAATGAAACTCCAGTTGATAAGGCAGTGCTTCGTATCCATTGAAGAGAGCCAAGCAGAATGGCAACAGGCACTAAACACACTAACGCCGGCAGACTTCAATGAGTTCTTCCAAAAATGGCAAAATTGCTGGGATCATTGTATACAAGACCAAGGTGACTACTTTGAAGGTGATGGTGGAAATTGGGACTTAAAAATGAGTATTCATGTTATTATGAGCAAATTCTCGGAAATTTTGGGTAGCCCCTCATAATGAGCCTGAAATCTCACAATAAGCCAGTATTTCAGTGTTCATTTTCACCAAAAAAATTTCTCTATACAGCAGCTACACTTGGTCCATATTGGTATTTTTCACATTCTGTATCTCAGATTAACTGTGGCTGCTTTGCTACAAGGTTTCAAGCTATTGATTTTAGGTAAACTTAATCACATTTCTTTGTAACAACTTCCCATCATTAGTAAATCAGTCAAAGTACAATCATTAATTCACTTCTGAGCATATTTCCAATAAGACAGACTGTCACATAGAAACTCATAGCGATAGTGTTTCTATATTTGTAGCTGTCAGAATAAAAAAAAAAAATTCTATTTGTACTCAACTGCCATACAACATTCCACATGCTAACCTCCATGATTCACTATTTAACACTGCAAGGGAATGGATAAATGCAGATTTCACACAACTGTCACATTCTTTTGCATATGAGCATGACATGGAAGAAAAAAACCCCCTCGATAAAACTTGTACATTTATCAAAATGCACCGTAACATTTCTAGATCCTACACTAAGTGATATATATAACCCTTACCTTGGTATTATTTTGAGTATAAAATTAAGTACTATAGCTGAAAGATGTAATGGCCCCCAGTATCATGACATTTATACCACTACTTTCTGCCACTAGGTCCAAAAATTATTACTTTGTGACTATCATAACAAGACTCACCCCTCGTAATAGTGGAGGGATAATGTTGGGGATTGGTTGTTTGCTGTGGTTTGTCCTCACAAGTGGAGGAGGCGGCTGCTGCTGTGGTGGGGGAGGCAGCTTGCCAGGGGGCGGCACCTTTGAGGTAGGCTGTTGGCTAGGAGGTACCACTGCAATATTCTCCTTCATCTGTTGTGACTGGCGCAGCTTCTTGAGCAATACAAGCTTCATCTCCTCATTACGCAGCTCTTCACGAAGCTTACGTAGCCCCCGTTCACGCTCCGCAAGCTCTGCTGGTGACAGCTCCTGCACAGATCATTCCACAGATGGGTATTCCAATAAAATTTACTACTAATGTCATAAGGCAGTAACTAATAGTCATGGACAGAGGTCCACAAATGTTCCAAAAATCTAAGAGATACTTCAAATTCTAGATGCCAGAAGGGTGATATAAAGCAATTTAATATTGAGGACCCATTAACACCACTCAAAATTTAGTTACTTGGACTGCCTGGCATCCTGGATTTGTGCATCCCTGATCACTTAGCTACTCAAACAATTTCTAACTTCTTATGGGAAGTTCAATGCCATGTTTACAGGAGTCCACAATATGCTACAAAATTGTAAGATACAACACAAAAGAGTTGAGGCGGTAAATGTGACAACTTCTATGACAAGGTTCACCAACCAATTCCATGCAGCAGTCATTCTTGTACCACTAAGAGTCGCCCACCTAATCAATGACCTACTTGCTCACACAGAGCCTGAAGGGTCATTAAACTGTTCACAGCAGTCCCCGACTGGACCCTAACCAAGGAAAATGAATCCATTCCACACCCTGACACCCTACTTCCCAAAGAATGATTTCAATCTTATTTTCCCTGCTACAGCTAGGTTTACCAAGTGGTCTCTCACACTTCAACATTATTGTACATCCTCCATCTTCCAAGTAACTGCTAGTCGCATAAACAGTGTATCCCTTTCTCTTTTCCCATTTCAGCTAAAGGTTCTGACCAAGGTTATGTATAATTGTTAACTGCCAAATGAATGTCATCCCAGTTAGGTCCATAAATTTTCCTGAGCACTACATTTATTCCATCACCTTTTGAAATCACACATGATAAAAAGCCTGCTTTTATTATGCTAATCTTCTCCCTGCCTTATAATTTCCAGCCTTACTTCTAACAGATACAAATTAGTTTCACACTTGTCTGTCACTCGACTCACCTTAATTGGGGGCAGCGGTGGCATTTCACCCTCATCTGTGTCACTGTCATAGCCATTGGTTGCAAAACCATTTATCCGAGGTTCCTCATCAGACAGCACAATGATGTCGGGACTCTCAGCATAGTTACGTTCTGTTCGGGGCCTTAAGTTGCGTCGTGGGTAGCGATCATCAAACTCCTTTATACTGCGAGGAATCAGGCCTCGGGGAACTGTGTCACCAGCAACCATGATGTCCTCTGGAATCGGCCTGTGTGGACGAGAGAGATCCTGTGGCACCTCACTGGTACCCACCATATTCCTGACGACTGCTGATGACTGAACATCTCTGTCTCGCCTGCACACCATGACACACTCATAACCAGGAGTATCTCACACATAAACTTGTGACAAGACTCAGCACTACACTGTCACAGGTCTCAACAGTTTGGTAGAATTTAACCAGAGAAGATAACATGTAAGAGTTCTATGGGAACCAAATACTAATTGTTTTATAACATGCAGGTGTTTGCACAAAAAAACATACTATTTGCCATTAAAAACTTCAACCGATTATTTTAGATTTACCAAAAGATGCTGGTATCAGCCACTGCATGTTTCTTCCAGTACAATCCAGGGTCAAATGTTTTTAATTCAGACTGACAATCAATGAAAAATAAACAAACTTCAACAGGAGGTACCTGTTAACAACCTAAGTCACTCAGTTACCTAAAAAAAAATACATGTGTTGTACAGAACTTGAACACTTATTACTGTGTTCAGAAAAACCCACGACTGGCCATGACCCTGAGTCACACGCAACCAGTCCCGACCCTCACATGAAATTTTTTATGATGCAGTTCAATATTATTCTCCCATTCATGCCTAGGCCTCACACATGGTTTGTTCATTTTAAATATTTTAACTAAAATTCAGTACTCACTTCTCTACTCTGAAATGTGTGTGAAATACGTGTCAAATGTATCTTTTTGATATGACCATCCTCATATATTAGGTAAAAGCTGCACAGACACAGTATACTGAGGTGAAAATGCTGGAAACATTAATGTAGGTGGGTTACAAAGCGATGGATGTTTTGTAAAAGGAATAAGAAAATAATGTGTGTTCACAAATATGCTGTGTTATTCTTGTTTACGATATGTGGTCCGACACACAAGTAACAATGCTTCAAAGAAACATTCTGTCTCCACTATCAGAAATATTCTTCAGTCTCTTGTTATTCAACCAGAAATGTTTTTAAAGTGCCAATCCATATATGGGCCCAGCCTACTCCAAGATTTTCAACAGGGGCCACATAACATTGAATGGAGAGGAACTGGCGTTTGGTGAATGCTGTAGAAAAAGTAACTGGATTTAACCATGCTCTGCAATAACTTCAAAAGCCACGCTACATCACTGTCCAATTATGACCAAAATGAAGGACAGCACCACATCTGGACATCAAGGGTGAACAAGAAGAATAATATGGAAATTGTGACCCAACAATAGGCTCAATATTTCAAAGTGACATCAAGAATTTCAATAATTAGGAACATACTGTAAAAATATGAAGTACTGACTAACAAAAAAATGTATTTACAAATTACCACATGCTCATATTAACATATGGAATAAAGACATGGATGAAGCACCACCGACATCTGTAAACTGACACCTGAGAAACACTGCAAAGTGTAGAGGGAAAACCCAGAAGAGAGAAACTTTCTGAGTTTCTCACAGCACAATCTGGTGGACAGGTCCCCATTGTTTTGGAAGAATATACTGTCTGCACATTTTACCATCAAATGACAGAAGGAGGTTCCTCTGCAGCACTCATATTGAGCAGCAAACTACATGGTGTAAAAATACCGTGTGTGTACTTGGCTGTGTGGAGGCAGAAAGAGGAGGAAGAGAAGAAGAAAAAGACAACAAAATGAAAGATAAAATAAAAATATGATAAACTGATAATGAACAGGATAAGATGGTATGGACAAGTTTGAAGAATAAAGACAGATTCCCAGAAAAAGCTTCCAAACAAGAATCCAAAAGAAAATTACCCAGGAGGCAATAAAGCTCAAGACAGGAACAACAGGTTATGAAAAATATGCTCTGTAAATACAGTGTTCCACCAACTATGTAGGTCATTTTCAAAGTTTTGTGTATGGTGGCAACACCATGCATGATTCACATGACTGAACTCCAATCATGTGCATGGTGCTAATGGCATTATTGCTGCTGCCACAAAGTGCGCTGTCTTCGCAGTGTAACTGTTTAGCTATTGGTTGGGAAAGACTACAAACAAGTGTCTCACGACATGAGTACATTAGCAAAATTTTGTTTTGTTGGGGAAAAGTGCTCTAGAATATTACAAGTCATTCCAGGAAGGTTTATGGACACATGCACCTTCATACGACACTGTTCATTGATAGGTGAATGTCATTAAGGATGACTGAGAACAGACAGTGAAGCCCCAATGTTGGCAATGGATGAACGCCATATGGAACAAGTGAAACCTGTCCTTGAATGTACACAAAGTATTTCATGCATGGCAACTGCTACAGAAGTCAGAATCTCTCCAGCAAGTGTTTACCATATCCTCACCAACAGCTTGGGAAAACGAAAAGGTTGTGCAAAGTGGATTCCATACGTACTCAACAATGACCAAACACCCATGCATGTTCTTCCTGCCACCACCCATCTGCAGCATTGTAGAAATGAAGGTGATGCATTCCAACATCACATTTTAATGCTTGATGAGGCATGGATGCATTCATTTGACCCATGGCTGAAATGAAGGATTGCTGAAAGGTGTGCCCAAATGTCAAGGAGGAAGAAAATTGCACAGTGCAGTCAGGGTGCTTGAAAGTCATGCATGTCAAGTTCTTCAGCTGAAATGGCTTTGTGCTTGACCATCCCATGCCAACTTTTATGATGGTCACTGACCAGTATTACTGCATACTTTTGGAGGATACTTGGAGGCTCTTCGCCATAACAACCAGAACTGCTTGAGCATGGTATCAAATTGCTCCAGGACAACGCAACACCTCTTCACCACTGTGATGTGCAAAATCTGGTGCAATGTTGGGGGTGGGATGTGTTGGCACATCCTCCCTACTCTCCAGTTCTTGCCCTGTGTGATGACTGGTTGCTCGCACATGTGAAAGAATATCTTTGGGGTAAACGATTTGAATTGGAAGATGATATCAACATTGCTGTCAAAGCCACTGTACATCATATGAGCAAGGATGTATACAGAGCTGCACCTTATCTATCACACAGATGGGAAAAGTGTGTGGACTGTGCTGGTAATTATACTGAGTAGAGGATGTATGTGTAAACATTCTGGAATATCATGAGGAGGGTTGTTATCTTGTACTTTGTTATTACAATAAGATCATACACAAAACTTCTGAAATTACCTACATACTATCAGGTTACTCTTATGGTTATGTGATGTCCCACTCTGTTTGCGTGTGGCAGAAGGTAGAAGGGGACATGGGAAGATACTGCAGATGAAGAGTGGTGGTTGCTATACAACCACTTCAGTACACAGAGTAATTATAACAACATATAATGCAGTAAAACTTCTGGAGGACTGACAATTATAATAATTGTAAATTTCACATGCCTGGAGTTGCCAGTTTATCAGTGAACAGTTTTTTAACAGATTACAATGAAAATAAGTTTCTAACAAAGCCATCATAACCAAATACACTGTGTGTTCCACAAATGTCTTTGCTATCCCCATTCCTAACAATAGTGTACGTCTGGCAAAACTGGGACAAATATCAGTGGACATACTTGACACTCAGATCCACTACTGCATCATCATCTACATCCATCTTCTCCATGACTGTACCGTCAGCACCACCACCTGTAACAAATGAACCAGTTACAATCTGTGTTAACAATGTTGTGATGTTGTCTACACTAAGGCGATGGAAAGAAGTCCCGAGGACTGACGCCCTCCATATGTGCTCAATGTTACACATAATTAACCAGCATGTTCCCTCCAAAGTAGCCATTCCCTTCTTTAAATGCTGACAGTGACAACCTTCACTAGTGACAAATGCTTTGGTAATGATGGGAAACACAGCAGCTGCTGGTAGGTAAGCAAAGCCTTAAGCACTGTTGTCCACACTAACCATTGTGCTTCTTCCTTTTGACTCAGTACAACAAAATGAACAGCACAAAATCAATGCAAATACTCTCTCTATGAACAAAAACTAAAAATTATGAAGAACTGCCTTGTCTTCATAAGATCTTGGTATTGAGATATTTCATGGGTTTCCTCTGTCACAAATGCAGGGACAGTTCCTCAAAATAGGCTGCCAGCATTTATTTACACTTAGTCATCCATTCATCATCTGGGAATTACACAGGTCAAAGGTAAAAAATATGGCTGTGCTGTTGCCAATAGCAACTAAATCACTTTGGTCAGTGACTACTTATCCATGCAACATTAGGGAACTGGTTTTTGAAGTCCTGCCAATCTCATGCAATCACCTGCAGCACAATTAAAGTGGTGAAGTTCAATGATTAAGTGGTGAAGTTCAATGATTAAACTCTTATTTTAAATCTGACCACTTTCGACTGTTATAGTTTGTCTGTGGACATATAGGACACACAGGGTGCTCAAAGTAAAAAAATGAAGCTTAAGTGATGAATAGAGGAAACAGTCACAGCAAGATTGCAAGTTACAAGGACTTCAAGAGACAAAATTAGTCACTTATATCAAACAATTACTAAAACTTCATTTGCAAACCTGGCACAGGACCTCATCCAGGCCAGTTCAATCCAACATAAGTCCTCTAATGCTATATTTCTACATCCATATTAACATTATCCTACCACCTATGCAGGTCACCTCTTTCCATTAAAGTTTAAAGACAAATGGTTCATTCATTATAGTACAGAATATATAAAAATATTACAATAGTACTGCAAGAAGCTGAGACCTTCTGCAGAATCTAACAGTTGCTCAGCTAGTCACCAAATTTCCTGCCTTTTTGGAAACCTAATAATCAACATCATGTTAACTAAAGCCCATCACTGGGCCCAATAGTGTGTAAGTGCAACTAATCTTCAACTGTACACCCTACTTCTGTAAGGTCCATTTTTTACATCACCTTCTATACCACAGATGCAAAAATCCCAGGTGCCAAGTTGTCATGGTGTCTATATTTGGTACATAGGATCCTAATATTTGTGGGACCTCAGCATGGAACTTGCTTCATGTCACCCTTCTTTTGACTTGAATTGTGAGGTGGCTTCTCGATCTTTGGAAAATGTGTGCAACCCAGCTCTAAACTACTCCTACATTTTATAAAGAGTCTCCTCCTTCCTCCCTGTGCCCTACATGTCCTACCAATCTTCTCTTACCTACTTTATCATAACCAAATCTGTTAAGGAGTACAAATTACAAACATTCCTATTATGCTGTTATCTCCATTCTCCTGTCACCTCCCCTTTCTTAGGTCCAAATATGCTCCTCAGATGTTACGAAGATATTCTCATTTCTCTCCTTATGTGAGTGAGTGGCACAATGTAGGTGGCTGCAACAACCACAGATTTACCTTAAAGTTTCAGAATATTCATCTTTTAAATATCCTGAACATTGTTTCTGGGATGGTTTCATCGAATTTAAGCTAGGTTTCTAATCTTAAAAAGAAATTATGGCAAGTTAAATTTATGCTCCCATTACGGCCTACAATTTCCAAGTGGTCCCATCCTTTGAAGCTGAAAGCAGACTGAAAAAGGGAAAAGTAAATTCTTTCACATGCTTAATTAAGCACCTCAACATGAATATATGTGTGGATATGGAGGCAAGTTCCACATATTCTTATCCTTATCCCTATATGCATGTGAATGTTGGGCTTGTGTAAATATCCTAATAAAAATTCAAGTTACACTAAAGGCAGAAATTTCTTACGTGAATATCAGCTTCTCATGAAGGGCTCTATTCTGTGGATTTAGAAAATGGCATCTGCTTCAGAATCTGTATTACATTTAACTACCCTGCCAAGATTCTGCCTTAATGCGGGGCCACATATACAATACTACACAATGTCATAACCCAGATGTTCAGAAAATGAATAGCAAATATGTAATTACAAAAGAAACTCTCATGTCAGGTGAGAAATAATTATAGGATGTGCATACAATGGATGCATATGATGTTTGACATGGTGTATTAAACACATTTTCCAATGATGTGGAAATAATGCAATAATCAATGGTTCCTCATATTTTAGGTTAAGGCAGAGATAACTCTCCTACTACACTAAAAACGAAGCTTCCTCATGATCTCGACTCTAGCAAAGCACTATATCCCTACAACATAACTAGATGTTCAAGGCTATACTTTTTCTTTTCAATGTTAATGTTCAAAACCATCAGCAACTTATCTGCAATTAACCTGTACAATAAGCAACTAACATCACACTTTCACATACAAGGATCCTTGCAGACTTGCAAAAGTCTGTCACTAATGAACGAACAAAAAAAGTTTTATTTCCTCTTCATGAGGCCTACTTGCTATCTCATTAACTATTCGTAATTTTGAAAAATACATGTCCAATCGATACAAAACGAACAATGTAGCCATTACATGACCATACCACTACGATATATTTATTGCGGTTTAAATATAAACGAATTTATCATCACAAATTTGTATCACCTTTTGAATTAAACTGTAAACAGTTATTACGGAACTCTGGTGTTCTATTGACCTATGTTCCTGCTGAGAGACATCAATACACTTGGCCAATTTCCCAGTCGCATCTGAACGACATATAAGCTTACACGTTTACATAATACAACCTAAAACCTCTTACTAGTATCAAGTCAAAAGCAGATAATATATTCAAAAACCAACTCCGATTAACTGTCAAACAAACGACAGTTCTATCACAGTGTCAGAACTGAATCAAAGAACTTCAAAAACACATGATGAAAGAACATAAAGGCGAAATGCTAAAATGATCACTGCCATCGCCTCTGGCTGTCACCCACAATCCCCTATGACTCCATTGTGTTATATTCTATGAATGTCCGTCGGCGATGAACTTGATAGGCTTAACAATATTTATCCATTTTTTCTCAGTGGGGATGTTATATTTCTTGCGTAAACCACCAAAACTGATATGTTGGCGACTAGACGTTTTAATAGATACCCCACAACCAATATTTCTAATTACAAATGGACATACCTGGCGGTCAATCAAGGACGTTCCAAATTTGTTAAGTGCCTGACAAATCGATTTCAAAAGTACCGACAAGGTGTTAATTATTTCAAACACAAGCACTAGTCCGTGGCCGCAAACACTTCTTCAACGGAACCCATCATTACAAACACCATAATGAGACAGTATACACTTATTTCACATATGTGAAATGTCTCGAATCGGAACAAAAAAATTAACACATCCACGCAAAAATTAACCACTGATCCAATATGGCGTTGTCTCTACTTGTATGCTACGGGGCTTCCTTCTGTATTACAAGGATTCCGTAAACAAGTTGACATAAACAAATGCACGTGGTTTCATTGGTCATTTGGAAGTTCGGGTTTTAAAGAACGGGAATAATAAAAAGGGGCCTTCACTAATTCGCCTTATGCTTGGTAGCGGAGCACAGGACACAAACCAGAGCACCGCTGCGTGAATGACCGACGCTTGTAATGAGATAAAAGACAAACAAATAGGAAGCATCCCCAAGCGTGCGGTGTGAAAGAGATAGTATTGTGACGTCACTGCACGATAATCTGTCGCCAACCTCAGTTTACTGAAAGCAGTCGAAGTGTCTGGGCGCAGCTCGGTTCGCAACTGTCACTGTCCAGCTGATTGGAGCTGCCGTAGGAGCGCGGGTCGAAGCTCGATACGTCTAATTTTGCTTATTATATATATATATATATATATAACAAATAGGTTTTTGAAAGTTTGGCCTCATAATGTTCACAAGTATAACAAATCAACATATGCATAAGCATCTACCTAGAATTACCTACTCATTTCACGTACCTCAAACGTGTTTACAGTCCAAGCAAAGAAGACAGCAAATACCAACGATGAATTTTTTGTTTCCGCGGTTTCAAATATCTGTAAACAATTGACAGTCACGAAGTCGTCACTTTTTTTTCAACACCAATTTGGGTTTACGGGACAAGCACGCTCCTTCTCCCCAAGACAATCCTTGTCTGACAAGATTTTGTAAAATGTCGTAGACAGGACGAAGAAAGTGACACCATTCTAGTTTTTAGGGTAACACAATCAATAATGACTGGCTCGGCAGGATATGTAGCAGCAACGAGAAAATGAGAAATAAAAAGATTTAGAAAACCTGAAAGGAAATACCAATGAGGAGTGATAGGGGACGATGGGCAAACAATATAAAAAAATGTTACGGAAAGGGGATTATATATGAATTGGATTCAGCTAACTCCGGATTGGGAAAATTGTCGAGTTTTATAAACACAGTAATGAACCTTCGGTTTCCATAGAATGCAAGAATAAGTTTAACAACATGGGAGACTATCAACTGCCCAGAGAAGACCCTGCGCTCTGGAGTTCGATGTTCACAGTGACCGTGACTTGCACGCGTACGTACGGTGCAGTTAACGCGATATTCATATTACTCATGAACCGTCGCTTCGGTTCCATTATTTTAGAAGCAAAATGTCACTCTGCATTCCACTGAAAATTTGAGCCCCTGACGGATACATTGGAAAAGTTCATCTCTTACATCTCAGTAAACGTCAACGGCTGACAAAACTCCAGGCAGCAGAATCGCTATTAAAAAGATATTAGTTCCTCAACTAATCAAAAAATTCTGTTCATTCGTTTGCAAGCCGAAAGGTGGTTACTCTTTTCACCAGAACCCAACTCTGGTGCGTCTGCTGGGCAAAATGAATCCCTGCGTCCTTTCAACACACTTACCCTACGTCTTTGTGTCTTTATGATCTATGTTGTTATTATTATTCTTCCGTCTACGCCTTCAGGTAAGGTTTTCCCACCAGAACCCTGTACCTGCTACCTTCTTTCCCGTGAATGCCCCCCGCCCCCCGGCCCACAGTCATTTTATCACCCGTGGTTTCCATCTTAACGTTATATCGCGAAGCGCAGGCGTCATAAATCTCCTCAAAAATTGAACCCGGCCATCTGTCATTTCTTCACTATTGGGTTCAGATATTCTCCACAGCAATCTGTTCTAAACACCCTCAGCCTCGGCTCTTCCTTCATTGTAAGAGATTGAGTTATGGAGTATTACTACATTTCAATTTTTCTAACTGGTCTGTGGTCTTCCTGTATAGGTATATCTAGAAAAGATGACATGAACCAGATATCGATCTAGACATGATACGACATCCACTGACTCGCGAATTGACAGTCCATTATACTGAAATGCCTAACTTTATTAGGACTCAGACGTCTATGGAAATTGAAACAATCTCAGTATAGGTATAATGTTCACATTTCTGAGCAGAAAATAGGACGTTCCAAAACAGAAGTTTTTTAAAGACCCAATCCACGGGGGGGGGGGATTTCTTATGTTAGCACGACCAAGTTTTTACTACGGGTTTGCATTTACTTATTTTTATTTCAGATTACGGTCTGCTTGGAATGTGAAGCCGTGTATTTTCATAGTTTCTTATAGTGTTACGAATTTATCAGGCGAAAATGCCCTTCTTCTGAGGAGGTAATTTTAATAATAGCCGCCGTCAGAACTCACATTTTCTAAATATGTTTATTTACGTTTTATTTAAAGGCTGTATTTGTATCTTACATTACTTATCATCGCGGTTTAGGATGAGTGGCGAACAATTAGTTGGAAAATATGTGGAAGGAAACGATGGTTGCCCATACTGATGTAGGCTGCTAGCTCGGCATTTGCACGAAGGAGCCTAAGAAAATTACGAAAAGCTGAAACCAGGATAGCGAGGCCCGAAACCAGGAACTGTAAGACAAGATAGTGGACTGCGACGTTTGGTCTGTAGATTCGTCTGTGGACACTTGAAGGTTACGTTGTTATTTTGTTTCGTTCTTTTATGTAGTAGTGTGACATAATAATTATTGTCCACGTTCGGTACGTGCATTGCAGAATTTCGCATAAGCGACTCACAGGCAGTGCAGCTGTCACAATGGTGTAAAAATTTTGTAAACGTAGTTTGTTGTGTTCATTTACTGGATATGTGCCTTCTTTGCAACGCTAGAATTACGGGAGAGGATGAACATTGGTCTGGAATTTCCACCTCGTATTACGTAAATATTCACCATCAAGAAGGATCTTAATCAGATCCACATTTTATATCATGTAGCATCCGATTATATGATGAGTTGTTTTGCAAAAAAATGATGTTTGATTTTTGGCCTCATGTAAAGTGACGTTACACTGCGTGTGTATGAGCCGAAATTAAGTTGTCTAAAACGGGTAGCCTACACAAAATCCTACCGAAACTCACTGATATTGGGACGGACAAAAGTATTTCTTCACTGCAATGAAGACGTATGAGACAGTGGAGGTATAGCTCCGCATATTCTTAACTCGGCGAGTCGTTACCAGCGCGCTTCAGCATCTTACGCCCGAGGAAAATGTCTCCGTGATAACAGATACGAGACACGTATAAACGTCGGCTTTCCTCGATGTACAGTATGCCGAAAGTTCTACAGCTGCTTGAAGTTCAGTTTTTTTTCTGGTGACGACAAGAGTGTTAAAACACGCATCAACTCGTAAATAAAACCAACGTGGTGCACAAATTTATTCTTAGTATATTTACCAATTTCTACATGTTTGGGGCAACTCTGTGCCCATCATCAGGAGAAACCAGCCAGTCATCCACACAGAATAACAAGTACCAAGTGTCACAAAAACACAGTTGTTTCTCCTGATGATGGGCATATAATCGTCCGAAACATGTAAAGATTGGTAAATATACTAAGAATAAATTTTTGCACAAAGTTGGTTTTATTTACAAGATTATACAGAGATGCACGGTCAACAAAACATAAAACATACCATCTTATTTAAACTTTATCTTACGGCATTCAATTTAGTTTTCGTGCCCACGGTACGGTGTTTATATCAGACAGCCCCTTAAATAGTTGCGCGTGGTTGCCTATAGACGTTTAAAAATTATGAACCAAAAGTGATGAAACAATTAATGGAAATGTGAAATTAATTAAGTGGGTTTTATGTTCAGAGTGCTAGACATTCATGTTCAAGACAACAAAGAAATCTGTTGGGCATTTGGAACTGTTCCAACTCAACAACGAGAGCGGATGGTAGTAGATCTGGTTAATCAATACCAGAAGCTGTAATTATAGTTGTATGAGTTCCTGATGATGGGTGTAAACACCCGAAACATGTAGAGCTGCCTACAGAAAAGTAATAAACTGAATAAGTCGCATCTTGTTGGACAGATATTAAATTAAAATAAAATAAAATTTTCATGATCAGTTTGGTTTATTTCAACACACTGTACTTGGCATGTCAAATATAATTTAAACCACAAGTTTGTTTTATTCTTATGTCATACGAATTTAATTTATCCAGTAATGTGTCATGAATTATGACATCATATGCTTCTGTTAAATTGAAGAATAATCCTGTTACATGTAGACCTCTAAACATGGCCTCTTGTATAGTTCCAATAAAAGTCTGATGTGTTGTCTCAGTTGATTTCTTTTCCCTAAACTATTTTTGACTTGTGTTAATATATTGTTTTTTGCTACAAAAGATATTAACCTGTTATACATTAACTTTTCCATTATTTTTTAAGAAACTATGAGATAGATATTTGTCTATAGTTCTGAACATCTGTATATCCCCCTTTTTATAAAGAGTTTTAATTTAGCTATTTTCAACCTGTTTGGAAAAATGACTGATTTACAAGAAGCATTATAAACATGAACTAAAGGTTATTTAATGTGTTATATGCACTGCTTAGGTATTCTGGAATTTCATCAAAACCTGCTGAGAATTTGCCATTTAAAAATTTAGTTATAAAATCTACCTCATTATCGGTTACTGGAGAAATGAATATGATATTAGGGCAACGGTTTACCCTTTGCTGTGATATTTGAATATAAACACGGCTGCGATTTTGGTTTTAAATTTCATCTACAGTTCCTTAAAATAAATAAAAAAAAGATCAGCATATCTGTTACATTTTGCAGGTTTCATGTTATTTCTGTTCTATTACTCAATTAAATTTTTTTTATCACTTTGCAGGGATTTCCCAACTCCTTTGTTTGTTACTTGCCACATTGCTTTTGTGTAACTTTATGCCCTTAAAACATACCTATCACTTTTTCTCTTTTTGGCTTCTTTTATTACTGTTGTACATTACTTGATATCTGTCACTACAGTCTTGTGCATCCCCTGTAAAATTTGTATTTTTTTCGATCTATTTAAAAACCACATTCCTTTACTAGAAATCTTTATTCACTGAGTAATCCCTCTACTTCTATTGAGTTCATTCACATAAACTGTTTTTAGTGGAAATGCTCTACTAAAATATAAAGAATCATACCCATAAAAACATTAAAAGTAGTATTTACTTGAGAGTTTGGAAAGATCTCCTGCCATGATTCTTTATGTAATAAACACTTCAATTATTCTACATCTAAAACCTAAAATTTTTAGAATGAGAGTTAGGAAAGCAATTACAAATGGGGTGTAGTGAAAGGAATAGGAGTGTGGTGAAAATTGTCTAAAAGTGCAGTGAAGTGAAGTGAGGTGAAGTGTAGTGATGCAAAGTGAATTCGAGCAGTAGGAAATTTAAATGGGGTTAAGCTAAATCAGCCATGAAAAATGGGTCCCCGTCCCCAAGGCATGGCACGTCCTCAGGTTGTGTAAGGAGAAACAGCCTTCAATACGGAGGGTAGCTGCGAATATATCGAATAAGCAGTCACGGACAGCTGACAAGGGGTGGTCCTCCAGCTTGGGGGTTGGGCAAGGTGTTGTCAACTCCTCACCATAAAAACTGTCTGTGTTATGAAACAACACTTGCCTCAGTCCTGGATTGATAATTTGGTATGCTAAGCAACGAAAAAGAGACATGAGATTTGGTATGTGGAATGTAGGAGCCTGTATAAGGCAGGTTCACTTACAGCAGCAGCCAGGGAATTAGCAAGATATAAATTAGATTTAGTAGGTGTGCAGGAGTTTAGGTGGGACAAAGGGGGCACAGTTAGACCAGAGGATTATAATTTTCTTTTGTGGAAAAGGAAACGAAAATCATCAACTGAGAACAGGACGTTTTCTACACCACAGACTAGTATCAGCAGTTAAGAGAGTAGCGTTTGTTAGTGATAGGATGTCATATATAGTTCTGAGAGGTCACTGTTGTAATATTATTGTTCTGAATTTGCATGCACCAAGTGGTGAGAAAAGTGATGATTCAAAAGATGGTTTTTATGAGGAATTAGAGCATGTATTTTATCATTTTCTTAAGTGCCATATGAAAATTGTATAAGGAGATTTTAATGCAAAAGTGGGGAAAGAGAATATTTTCAAACCGACAATTGGGAATGACAGTCTTCATTATAATGATGTTAGAATAGAAAACTTTGCCACATCAAAAAATCTAGTTGTCAAGAGCACAACTTTCCCACACCGAAACATTCATAACTACACCTGGACGTCTCGTGATGGGAAGAGTCACTAATAGATTGATCACATATTGATAGACAGCAGATGGCATTCGAGTATACTAGATGTACGAAGTTGCAGGGGAGCTGACTGTGATAATGACCACTATCTGGTGATTGCAAAATTTAGGGAAAGACTAGCAGCAGTAAACAAGCAGCACAGAAATATGGTGGGGAAAGATTTAATCTCAGGAAGCTAAATGAACTGGAGGTTAGGAAACAGTATAAGATTGAGATTACAAACAAGTTTGCAACTTTGGAGAACTTAAGTAATGGTGAGGACATAAATAGGGTTTGGGAGAAATTTAAAGAAAATATCAAAACCTCACCTAAAGTCTAGTTCTGCACAAATTGAAGCAGCATAAACCATGCTTTGATGAAGAATGTGTAAGTTTTTTAGACCACAGGAAGCTGGTTCAAATGCATCGGGTACAGGATCCAATCCACAGCAATGTAGATAATCTGAACAATGTAAGACATGAAGCTAGCAGACATTTCAGGAACAAAAAGAAGGCACATATGACAGCTAAATTTGATGAACTTTAAACTAATAGTAAGATCAAAAATATTAGGGACTTGTGTAGGGGAATCAATAACTTTAAGAAGGGTTACCAGCCTAGAACTAATATAGTAGAGGGTGAGTAAGGGTGATTTTGTTACAGATTCCCAAAGTATTTTTGCTAGGTGGAGGAACCATTTCTCTCAGCTATTGAATATACATGGGGTTAAGAGCCTTTGAGGTTGAATTGGCTATTGAAAAGTTAAAAAGCCACAGATAACCAGGTATTGATCAAATCCCAGCATAATTGATTAAGGCAGGGGGTAGAACAATTCACTATGACATCCATAAACTTATTATTTCTGTTTGGAATAAGGAGGAATTGCCTGAGGACTGGATGGAGTCGATCATTGTACCTATCAATAAGAAGGGCAATAAAACAGACTGTTGTAATTATAGGGGCATATTACTTTTGCCAACTATGTACAAAATCTTATCCAACATTCTGCTGTCAAGGTTAATTCCAAATGCAGAGGAAATTATAGGGGATCAAATAGAAAAAAAAAATAAGAATGGACACATTCTCGGACCAAATTTTTAAACTTCAAGCAATGAGGAGACGTAATGAGGGATTGACGGGAAAGATGCTGCAACTGCCCACAAATCATTATGGATTTTGATGCGACAGGCAAACTTGAAGTGTCAACAAGTGTATTGAAAGGCTTAGTAACAGGATGTCTATCATTATTAGAAGATATATAGATTATATGAACTTTGCTGCTTATATGGCTGTTTTATCACATTCTTTCATAATCTTTTTGTTCTATTTTTATCTTTGTATACATGGTTATATGTTTTGTATGCTTCTGTTTAATTCTGTAAATTATATATGCTTATTGTTATTTTATGCATTCTTATTATTATGTTTATGTATTCATATATTTATGTATGTTCCGTTCTGGGTATTCTGTTTCATTGTGTTGTTCTGTGTATTGTTTGTGTGTAAATGTGCACTGTACTACTGCTACCGGTTGTCAACCCAATTGCATTTAACAAATATATCATATACTTTCTTCATTAAACTATTCCTGACCTTAACTGGTCCTCTTTGTGGCTTATCAGCATTCATGTGCCATATTTGCGATTGGTGATCTGAGTAACCCGAATCCAATACTGTTGATGGAACTTCATAATATTGTTGTTTGTTATATTGACATCTACTGATCACTTGTAATTCTAGTTGGGGATGTTACTATATTTACCAAATTATACATCAATATAAGTTTTATAATTATTGTAATTTTACACTGTTGTGCATAAAAATCTATATTCAAGTCACCACATGAGACTACAATTTTTCTTTTTGATTACAATTTATGAATTACTATTTCCATATTATTTAAAAATATATGAGAGTCACCATCAGGTGGTCTGTATATACAAAATCTTGTGACAGAAGATGCTTGAATTTTATCTCAAAGTCATGGCATGGATTAAAAATGTTTCTGATGTCAAAGTTATACTGGCAGTATAAATTGGGATCCAAAACTCTGTAACACATGTGCAAGGAAAGGAGTGGGGAGGGGGTATTTTTTGCACTAAATGTTTCCATCACATCTAACAAGTAAGTGGATGTGACATCACAACACAACTTTGACATTAACTGAGTAAAATATTACGAACCTTAACACTAAAATATGGTACGGCAGATGTCATCCTGGTAGCCTTTTCTGTAGAGTCCTCGCCTGTCACCCACCTGTGTGTAGCTTATAAGGGGTCCACTTCTACAGTGTAATATTTCACTTATTACATTGTTGAATGTGGTGGTGTCCATTGCGTTTTTGTTGTTCTGTTACTCTGATATGTGTTCAGTGACAGACCATGCACTTGGTTTTGTTGCAGTTCAGGTTGTATTTATCTGACAGAAGCAATAATTTTTTATTTTTAATCCCAAATTAACCCATTCATAAAGATCAAGTATTCACGGACATACTTAGGATGTTTATACCCAATGCTGATGCACTGTAATTGTGTTAATGGTGGTAGTGGTGCCTAACACAATGGTGTGATTGACATCGGGTGTTGGTTTACAATGCAGTGAGTGTCCTGCGTGTTCATTGGGACAATATTGCTGTTACCTGTGATGTGTATGAGGGTTAACAATCCAAAAATTGGGTTGTGTTTAACAATATAATTTTCATGAAATATTTTTGCAGTGTTTTCTTGTTTGATTTTCTGAAATATTTCTGTCATAACTTGGATTTGGTTGTAAAGGTTGATATGTCCCTGCCATGTAGGGTGTAGGTGATCTTTGAATCAGACTGGTATGACTGTCTGACAAATATACTGTAAGCAGCAGTCTAATTATTGAAATTTATAAATGCCACATTTGACCTTGTTTAGCTTTTTGAAGTTTTGGTACATTTATCTGTTGATAGTGTTGGTAGCTTTTAAGTCTGTCTTTATACTGGTATCTTTGAGAATCCTCATGACTTTGGTCTCCTCTCCCATACAGGTGAAGGTGAAACTTTTTTGTTCTTTTGGACAATCTACGGTTTCCACTTTGCACACGTCTTCTATCAGCCTTCAGGTTTTTTTTTAGTCTGTTCCAATTATGGTATTCATTTTCTTAAAAAAATGTGATCTAGCATGAATTTATCCTTTTGCTTTAATTATAGACGAACTTGGTACGTAGCCATTCTACAGAATGTCCAGTTAAAAGTGGAACCTGTTCAATCTACAAATCCACTCATATAATGAAGTTCTAATAATCAGTTGTCAGGTGGGAAGACTAAATATATCTAAAAATATAAAAACATTTCTTTGGTGAGTGAATTATTAGCAGTAGTGTCTAACCACAGCAATGAGTTTTTTGTGTGGTTTCTTGAAAGATTGGGTATTTAAGAACCACCTGAGGGCACCATAGCAACTTCAGCAAAACATCAAAACTGCCATCAGCAGTATCCCAAACAGGGTTCTAAAATGTGTATTATGAAAAGTATGTTGTGATAAAGCACGCTCAGAAGCCAGAGAAGGACAATTTCAAAATACCGTGTAATCTGATACAGACATTTGTATAAGTGTATATTTGTAAATCTTTAAAACATTACATGTCAGTATCACATGGTTTTATGATCATTCGGCATATAAAGCAGGATAATACTCATACACACTAAAATAAATAGGCCAATCTGCCATTAATATTAAAAAAAAAAAATGCAAACCCTGTAGGAACATTATACAACGTCTAAGAACTTGAGATGCATTAAAATTAATACAACCATAAAACATGACTCACAGTCTTATAAATTCAAACTTTAAAACATTGATGATATAATAACAAAACCTACAAGATAGCTGCAAGTATGAGATTTGGTCAGAAAATAAGCTTCCAATGGATATACTTCAGTTTCTTTACTTTCATCTCAGAGAAGCACACTTCAGATTAAACTTTACTGCTATACCACCACTTTTCTTCATAGTCACCACCAAAACTGAGGCATTTAACATTTTGGGAAGGGCCTGTCCTTTTGCATAAAGGTCTGTGTCCTAGTATTAGGAGCCACTGTGTCACAACTGTTGGAACCTTGTCATCATCTTTAAATATACAGCTGCCAAAATTTCCTTGAGCATTGGAAACAGATGGTCTTCAGTTACGAAATTAAGTTCTACTTTAACTTATTCTCCAGTCAAGATAAAAGAAAATAAAAATAAATTCTTTCACAAACTAACTATTATCACCATTTTTCTGGTTCCAATTTACAATTTATAGAGTTCTGTTTTTTTATGTACTTATATATTTATAGGGATAATACTCATAATAACAACAGCAACAACAATATACCATGTCTTTGACATACATATGAAGCTACAGACAAGGACATGAAGGGCATCAATCACAGATGTAACCAAATATCCAGCACTACATGCAGATCATCACTTACTTATGCTGGCTTTCACACACACAAACACACATTCATCTGCCAATAATCTCACATAACTAAATATACAGATAAACACCACACTGAATAAGTACAGGCTATGCTAGAAGCTCACAAAATTCTAGCTATCAATACAATGTATTGGATGTTTTCACAGCAATAAAAGTCCATACTGTTATCTTTTGGGTCAGGAAATGGTGTTTTCTGCTAACCTGAAGATGGAAGCAGCATGTCCCTCCAAAATGTTTGTAACAATACAACAAAACACACAAAAATATAACCAGAATACCACAAGATAACAGCAGTCCATAATTTACAATTCATTGTACATTTTCAACATAAACTTTGAAAGAGGACATTTCTAACATGAACATATGCGTCATGCAGATATTGTTATTGAATGCTACAAGAAAGATATGACACAGAAATAATGGTTTGATAAACAATGCCCCTTCTTGCATGTCACTGCTCAGTCTCCTACTTAGACAGCTGAACCTGACAGTCATGTGCTGGAATTATAAGGTTGTACAAGTCAATACAGCAAGTGTATATAATCTGCTGTGATGGTACATGTAAAGTAATGGCACCATGCCATATGAATTTAACAGTATTAAGTGAAATAAGAAATACAGAATTAGATTCACAAAATATATTTCAGTACTTATTCATGATCCTATCTATCACTTACAACCACACACCCACACCCACACCCACGTACGTATGCGAGTGAGCATGCGCACATATTCACTTGTGTTTGTGCTTACCATTTAAAAATATAGCACTAATCAAATATCATCAATTCAATCAAATGCAATTAACATACAGGAACCTGTCCATTTATGTGTTCTCATTTTTATGACATCTTGTCTTACATCTTTCAACTCTTATGGGTCTCTCTTCAGGGGCAGTCAATAGCATACTAGAGAATATAACCAATTTTGCTAAAAATTATAGCACTCTCTCTAGAATAATGAACATTAATAACTGTAATACTAATACTGTTAAAATTATTTACAAATTATTCATTGGGAAGAATTATCATAGATCATAATGTTGTGTCTTACATGTAATGTGTATTTCCACATTATTATTTTAACTCTTAACAATTTAGTAGTTGTCATATTAATTATCATCACTGTTAGGTAAAACATTTTAATTATTATAAATTTTAAAACATTTTTAATGTTCAAAAACAATGTGAAAGTTATAAAAAAGTGTCAAGTTAAAGTCTCAAACACGTTTACAGCTTTGGAACACTCAGGTGACAGCTGGAAGGATGAGCATGGATCAATACACGTATCATACAGACTATCTAAATCTCAGCAATGAGACTCTCCATTATTAGGAACATGGGCAGCATAAACCATGATTTGATAAAGAATGTGTATAATTTTTAGATCACCGGAAGCAGGCTAAATTGCAATGGTTACAGGATCTGCGCAAAATTAATGAAGACAATCTGAACCATAAGACATGAGACTAGTTAATATGTGGGGAAAAATACGAAGGAATACCGGAAAAGAAAAATGGATAAGCTTCAAACAGAACAGGAATAATAGACACTTGTCATTCATTCATTCATTCTATTGTCTATTTTATGACAGGTCACTAGCCTATTCCAAAGCGAGTTCTCCACACACTGTGATCTAGTGCTTCTTCTTTCAATTACAGTATCCTCTCATTTCCCGAAGGTCAGCAGAGGCTGGTATAGATCCATCAATGCATTTAGAGCAATCACTAACCCAGAAATAACTCAGCAAAAGATTATAAATGTGACCTGCTTGCAAATTTCCACTGCATTGTGACTAGGTGAAAGAATCACTTGTCAGCTATTGAATGTGCATGGGGTAGATGTTAGCCAGACTGAAATACATACATACATACAGCTGAGACACCAGTATCCAATCCTAGTACCTTCATGTTGTTACTGCTGTTGACAATACAATATCTCCATAAAATGATGAAATTCTGACAGAACTGATTCAATCAAGAGGTTAAAAAAATGTTTTGAGATCCACAAACTTAGCAATTCTATTTAAAGCAAGGAAGAACTGCCTCATGAATGGAGGGAGTCTTATTACAGAAAGAGTGATAAAACTGACTCTAGTAATTATCTAGGTATATCACCATTATCAAATAAATACAAAATTTTAGACACCAACAACATTCGTCCAACATGTTTTCTATTCAGAATGGTCTAAAACAGTATTCTAAGCAAACGAAGAGGGACTTCAAGTGAATGGGACATACCAGCTTCTGGTCTATGCAGAAAATTTTAAGTCACTGTGTGGAGTGGGGTGGTGCGGGAGAAAAACTACTGTAGAGGAAAATGCAGAAGCTTCATTAGTTGCTTCTTAGGTGGTTAGTCTAAAAGTAAATGTTGAGAAAACAAAGTATATATTCCTGTTTTCACAACAGACTTCCGGACAAAGTCACAAAGTTTTCAGATAAAGACTTAACCACTTTGGGGAATGGTTCCTACCACTAAGTTCAGCATTGCTTGTCCTAAATATCTGTCATCTAAAAACACAAAGATTAAGATTAAAATTCACAGCACTATAACTGTGCCTGTTGTTCCACATGCGTGTGAAACTTGATAAAACACACTACGTGAAGGATGCAAGCTGACTGTGTTTGAGAACAGGGTGCTGAGAAAAATAATTGGGTCTATGTGTGAGTTAGTAACATTAGTATGGAGAAAACTACATGGGGTGGAGCTAAATAATTTGTACTAATCGAATGTTTTTTGGATCATCAAATAAAGGAGAATGAGATAGGTGGGGTATGTGGCACAGATGAGATAGAAGAGGAATCCACAGAGGGTTTGGTAGGAAATCTTAAAGAAATAAACTGCTTTGAAGATCTACACATAGATGGGAAGATATTAAAATGGATCTTACAAGGGCTGAAGGGGAACAGACTGGATTCACCAGGGTAAGTAAAAGGACAAGTTCTTGCAAACACAGGCAAAGGACCTATTAGCTTCTCAAGAAAAACTGTGATTCACAGAGTTAATTCTCAGTGTTGAAACTATGTCTACTGCACTTTTGGTGTTACTATTTACTGTATTCTGGTGTAAAATTAAATGACTAAGAAGGTTCAAGTATTCCCTCTGAACAGCACAATTTCTCAACAGTCATGGTCATATTAACACAATTATATGTTATCTATTCTGTGTGTCACTCAGTTTTAATTCTTTCTTGGTTCTGAAATTGTAATTATTGTACATAATGAAGCAGTTAATATAGAGGTCATTTGCCACTTTATACATTAGTTTTGAGATAAGCAATTTGAGGGTTTCACAGCATTATTAATGATGACTGCAGTCTTCTTGAATCTGGCAACACATTGATCAATAATTTGTTACCCATGCACATCTCAAGCCACTTCATGGAACCAACTGACTATCATAGGGACAAAGTACCTTTACTTCAGGTGCATACCTGATGGGGGGCTATATTGAAAGAGGGGACATAGACATTTACTAAAACATTAGATTTAAGATTGTTGCAATGTTAGGGTTGTTTAATGCCTGTCACTCTAATCTACAATACCATGTAAACACCACACTCTTGAATAATTGCAAATTTACATGTTGAATGTTCAGGATACATATAGGTGGATCAAAAAGTCCTTGGAATTCAGAAGTATTTAGATAACTGGGCTTCCATTATGAAAGAGGAAACAATGGCGAAACAAATGGATCCTGCACAATGACAATGAGCCTTGTCA
>Ga0123355_10001161_pt1 | contig 36494 bp, 33 predicted proteins | sample TergutEmb28metaG_3_FD_89872 | JGI IMG/M metagenome (GOLD analysis project Ga0123355, IMG submission 89872) | Embiratermes neotenicus P1 segment gut microbial communities from Petit-Saut dam, French Guiana - Emb289 P1 | ecosystem: Host-associated > Arthropoda: Insects > Digestive system > Gut ...
AGGGATTCGAACCCTTGTGGGGTTGCCCCCTAACGGTTTTCAAGACCGCCCCGTTATGACCACTTCGGTAACCCTCCATATATCTGCAACGTTATTAATTTTACAATGATTTAGTGAGCTTGTCAAGTACTGGATTACTTTTTTATTGTTAAAGTTTGGATAAAATTTTAAAAAGTTAATTTACTATAAAATAGCGGCAGACATGGACTTTACTATACCTCCTATGTCTGCCGCTACGTGAATTATTATGATAATCTTTCACGAACAACATCAGCACACATCTTGACAGTGCGCTCAGCAGCTTTCTTACCGAACTCAACATTTGCAGGACGTGCATCTCCTAAGATACCGTTCTTTGTGATGGCGTACATACCGTTTTTGAACATTTCATTGCGTACCTCTTCACTAAAGTCGCCCATAAAGCCTTCCTCTGCCTTGGACATGTCCACAAGATGAGGGTAGTATACGAGCATTGATGAAGTCTCGTTAGCTCCTGCATGAGAGCCCGCGACATTTGCAGGTATGCCATCTTCTTTTTCAGATATTTCGTTAATTTTGTTTACGATATCAAAGTCAAACGCGCAAATAATTTTCGTGTTTGGATACTTTTTAGGCGCACTTGCTACAAACTCATCCACTGTTGCAAAATTACCGCCATGCGTAGGTAAAATCACAATCTTTTCAAAACCATGCCTTATGTAACAATCAACATAGTCCTCCATCAAAGCGATAAAAGTAGATGGGCGTAAAGTAAGCGACCCAGGGAAAGCCATATGATGCTCAGAGAGCCCAGGTCTGATAGTAGGTGCGACAAGTGCATTGCCAAGCTCACGTGCGATACCTTCAGCGAAAGAATAACCTAACATTGAGTCTGTACCTTCCGGTAAATGTGGACCGTGCTGCTCGATGGAGCCTGCTGCTATGATTACTGTTTTATAGCCTGCTTCCATAGCATTTTTAATTTGTAGCCAGCTTAGTTCTTCTAGTAGTAGAGTTTTCATGGTTTTACCTCCGATTTGGTGTTTTATTTGTTTACTATAGCATGTTTGGGGTGGGGAAGCAAGCCCTGAAGGTCAATAAACCTTGCGTCAGTGAATATAAGGTGTTAAACTGGGTGAAAAAAAGGTAGGGGGGGTTAAAGCGTATGAAAAAGTTTATAATACTGCTGACATTGATTATGATTGGTCTTACTGCTTGTTCTAGCGATGATTCACAAAACGCTTATATATATTACATTGAATATGAAGACTACGAATCAAACGAGGATTATGTGAAAGGCAATGGTGAATACGAATATAAAGAAGAAATATTAACTAGCTTTAAAGATGACGCGATTGCGTTCATCGAACTTATAGAGAGTACGCACCCTATATTTGTGATGCCAGAATTTTTGGCGGACGACTACTATGATAGGCGTGAGGAGTTTATGCGTGCGGCACAAGAGGCTGAGAGTCAGATGGATTTTAATTTTGCGTTGCAGAGGTTTGATACGGTTTTACGGGATGGGCACACGAGTATACGAGGTTTTTCGCTTCTTAGTAATTATTTTCTGGATACTCCATTTGTTGCCGATGATAATAGTTTGTTTTTAGCAGATGGTGAAGTTATTTCAGAAATTATAAAAATAGGCGATGTACCTACTTCGGCGATATTTGAGACCATTGACAGATATTTTTATTACGAAAATGAAGCCGCACGCAATCTAGCGCATGCCATAATGGGTAGAGGTATGGAGATTTTAACAAGAGCGGGTGTGAAGTTTGAGTATGACGTTACAACTCTAACGCTGGATAATGGTGCGACGCTGAAAGCCCAAGTCGTAGAGGATAATGCGTGGTTAATGAAAGGGTTTGTCGCAGCTGCTGATAGGGAGTTTATAATTGATTATGGGATGATTACAGATGATGTATTTTTGATAGATTTGCGCGCATTTATACCTGGGCAGCACATTAATAACGCTGAGAATGCGATACGTAGAGCAATGGATGATGGTGTGCGGTACTTTGTTTTTGATGTGAGAAATAATAGCGGCGGAAGTTCAGCCGTAGGTGCATGGCTGTTAGAAGCAATGGGGATTATTCCTCCAAGTTTTGGCTCCGTTATACGCTCCAGAAGTGCGCTAAACCCAGACCAAGAGATCGCCTCCCGCACTTCTCCAAGTCTACGACCGACCCGCAACCCGTATGATGTAACAATCGCCGTGCTGACCAACGCCAATACTTTTAGCTCCGCTAGATGGGTCTCTGCGTGGGTGCAGGACGGGGAGCTAGGAGTCATTGTCGGTGAGCCTGGAGCAAATGCGCCTACAGCTTTTGGGAATACAGCGGCACAAATTAATTTGCCTCATTCGGGGATGTATATTGCCTCTTCTACACAACGTTGGTTGCGCCCTAATGCATACGCCGACCAAAATACTATTTGGCCTGATATACATGTGCCGTATAGTGAGGCATTAGAGGCGGCTTTGGAGTTTTTTGCGGGGCTTGATTGATGGTTTATGCGAGGCTGTTTCTGCATATCTATAGTTAATTCAATCTTGAAATTAGCGGGCGGCTGAAAGCCGCCCCTACAACTTCCTAACAACTCTCCCAAACAAAAGAGCCCCCACAAACCCCACAAAAGCCAACGCAATCCCCATATACGTAATAGCATCATTGCCAAGGGGTACAAATGCTCCATCTGTCATGAACAATACATTTGGAATGATTGATAGGAAAAAGCCGAACAGCACGGAAAATGTGGTGGTATAATCTTTTTTGAAGAGGGCACTAAACATCTTTGACACCACAATAGCACCGAGCAAGATTCCCGCGAGGGTTGGGATGTAGTGCCTAGCCGTCACATTTCTAAGCGATACAAACTCAAGCCAGTGACCATATAGACCAAACGTCGAGAGGAATGATGCCGCCTCAAGACCGGGAACAATTACTGTAGTAATAGCCATTAACCCAAATATGAATGAGCCTAGGATGCTAAGTTCTCCCCACGGAGCTATAGATATGGCGAGTGTAAAAACTATAAAGCATACTATGAAGGTCACAGCAATGATAAAATAATGTTTTTTGGTCACATCATTATTTTTCTTTACCTCGCCATAAACTAGAGGAATAGCACCTAGCAAAAGCCCAAAGAAGGTCAGCCTCGTTTGAACCTCATAAGTCGTCAGTAAGTAATAAATAACCCTGCTGAAAATAATGTTACCAGCTAGCATTCCGCCTAAAATGGGTAACAAATACAATAATTTCTTTTTTGTGTCTGTTTTCAGTGTGGCGATGCTGTCTATTACATTTCTGTAAAGCCCCAAAGCGACCATTAAGATGGCACCGCTAAGACCAGGAGACACCCCGCCCATTCCTACTACAAAGCCTTTTAAGGCTAATATTAAATTGTCCATAGTTACCTTGCCAAAGTTTCAGGCTCAGGGAAGTCTACTCCAAAAGTCTCAACTCTAATAGTCCCTATAACTTGTTCTTCAACAGGTCTGTCTTGTGGACCTGTAGTTGTCATAGCGATTCTATCCACGATTTCTATACCTTCGATTACTTTGCCAAATCCTGCATACGCGCCGTCTAAGAAGAACCCATCGTCATGCATGATAAAAAACTGCGAGCCCGCTGAATCAAAAGGCTGCGCTCTAGCCATAGAGATTACGCCTCTTTCGTGTCTAAGAGGATTTTGGATACGGTTTTGTGCAAACTCGCCTACGATGCTGTAGCCAGGGTTGCCGCCACCGGTACCGTTAGGGCATCCGCCTTGTATCATAAAGCCAGGGATAACCCTGTGGAAAATAAGTCCGTCATAGAACCCATCATTTGCTAGATGAATAAAGTTTCTTACTGTGTTTGGGGCAATCTCTGGGTAAAGCTCAAGCTTTATAACGTCTCCGTCTTGCATTGTTATTGTTACGATAGGTAATTCCATATCATTGTTGCTCCTTTCATCGGCGATTAGATTTTCTTCTTCATTTTCTTCGTAAACTTCATCGGCGTCATCTTCGTCAACAACCAATTCATCTTCAGGCAAATATTCCTCGTAGGCGTCCTCATCATAGCCTGCGTATCCAGGTGCATTTTGTTGAACTTCGGCTAAGTTAGTTAAAAAAGCTACTTCCTCAGCCTGTTGATTAGATTGATGCTGAATAAAAATGAATGCAAATACTGCGCACATAACGATTGTTGCTATTATTGCAAATCTTTTTTCCATATTATTTTCCTTTCGTTGTGGAGTAAGGGTGGTCTCTTTTATTAATACATTCGTGTACCTGCTATTATTGTTCGACTATGTTTCCATTATCTTTCGCACACCCTCCAAAAACCTATCCGCTTCCTCCATCGTACTATAAACCGCAAGACCCAGACGTATAAACGCTCCGCTGTCCGCAATGCCGAGCCTCTCTGCCAAAGTTTTCGCATAAAAATTACCGCTTGCTATAAAAATGCTATGATCCTCGCTCATGCGTACACAAAACTCATGCGGCGAGATGCCTTTGGCACGAAATGCGATTGTAGCCGTTTTCTTTGTATTTTCATCAGCTTGATAAAGTGTGATACCATCAATTTTTATTATTTCGCTTCGGATATAATTTGCGATAGCATCTTCATGTTCTTCTAAAACTTTATAGCCACTTATAACTTGTTCCTTAAGGCTACTGCCTTGACCAAGTTCTGCTATGAACTGTACAGCAGCAGATACGCTGGCTATTGCCTCATGATTTTGAGTGCCTATTTCTAAAGCGTCGGGAGCATCATCTGATGCGGGAACTAATTTATAGAAGTCTAAACTCCCAAATAAGTCCTTTTGTATAACAGCCATACCAAGATGTGCCGCAAAGAACTTGTAAGCGGATGCGAACAGCATGTCTATACCCAAATCCTCCACATCAACATACATGTGTGGAATCGCATGAACAGCGTCAACTGCAAGTAGTGCGCCTACCTCTTTAGCCATCTTAGATACAGTTTTTACATCTACTGTCGTGCCTATACAATTGGACGCGGCACCGACTGCGATTAATTTAGTCTTTGGTGTTATCAAGTTTTTTAACGCTTCAAAGTCAAATGTGAGAGCCTTAGCACAAACTGGTACATACTTCACAATAACATTTCTATCTAAAGCGGCACTGCGCCAAGTGTCAATATTTGCGTGATGGTCAAGCTCTGTGAGTATTATTTCATCACCTTCGCTCCATTTCTTAGCCAATGCACGACTTACATGAAACATTAAAGTAGTCGCATTTGGACCAAAGGATACGTCGTGGTTATGAGCATTAAGCAGTACTTTCATATCATCACGAGCCTTTGCAATCAATGCTTCAGTTACTTGACCTATAGGAGAAGTAGGGGACTTGCCGTGACGGTTTGAGCTACCGTCTCGCATATAGTTACACATAGATTCTATAGCAGTATCTAAAAACTGCGTCCCGCCTGGACCGTCAAAGTATACCACAGGCTTACCATTATGTGTCCTTTTAAGAGCGGGAAAACGTTCGCGTATCCTGTTTACATCAAAGTCCATATAAACACCCTCGTATACAAAAGTAGGGGACTGTTGCAAGTTTCACACAACAGCCCCGTTGATTATTAAAAACATTCGTCAGCTAAAACTACTTAGCCATTTCCTCTAAATAAGTCCCAACGCCGATTCCAGGCTTAGGAAGTTTGCCTACTTTTTGAAGAGCACGCTCAATAGCAGCTAACGCTACTACTTCATCATTCTCATCAACATTGCCCATATGACCGATACGGAACAACTTGCCAGCATAAGAAGCTAAACCGCCAGCTACAGTGATACCTTCTTCAAAAAGAGACTTTCTAAAAGCTGCATCATCTATGCCTTCTGGATAGATAGCGTTAGACAATGTTACAGCACGACAATCTTTGTCCGCAAGAAGAGTAAATCCAAGCGCTTCAAGAGCTTTTTGCAGAGCCATAGCACTCTTAAGATGTCTCTCATAACGAGCCTTGAGACCGCCTTCAGCTTTGATAAGGCGAACAGACTCTTTAAGTGCCCAAACAAGGTTTACAGCAGGGGTTGCGAAGTACTTAAGCGGGTCATCCATAGTTGGAAGCCACTTGTAATAGTCAACATAGTATTCAGGAATACTTCCAAGAGCTTCACGTCTTTGCATAGCTTTTTGGCTAGCCCAAAGCATTAAAAGACCTGGGCATACGCCAAACGCCTTTTGAGTACCTGTAAAGAGAATGTCGATGTTCATTTCTTTAAGGTTCTCATACTGAGCAGCAGTTGAGCAAACGCCATCTACTATGTAAAGAGTGTCAGGGAAAGCTTTAAGCATCTCGCCGATCGCCTTAACATCAGCAACTACGCCAGTAGAAGTGTCAACATGGCTCACAGTGATAACTGCATAAGCTTTTTCTTTAAGTTTAGCTTCGATTTCTTTAAGGCAAACAGTCTTGCCCCACTCAGATTGCAACACGTCAACATTTAAGCCTTTTCTATCGCAGATTTCAATAAATCTATCGCCGAAGAAGCCGTGGCTTACGATAAGGATGTTATCGCCTTTTTTAGTAGAGTTAGCGATAGCCATTTCCATAGCTAATGTACCGGTTCCTGCTATTACGAAAGTTTTGCCGTCGTTACCTAACATCTCATGAAGATCGTCGATGAGCTCCTTGTAATCTTTTACAAAACGCGGATCACCAAAAGCTTGAATCTCTCTGCCCATTTGAACTCTGATAGAGTCAACAACTGGAGTTGGACCTGGAATTTTTACTAATTTTCTGTCTCCCATAAAATATCGCTCCTTTTTAGATATAGTTTTTATGATAGATAATTAAACTTCTTTTTGTTTAGTGTGAAGAATAGTAGCCATAAACTCTAAAGTCGTATCACCAGCATTTTTAATGGAGTGGAAGCTTCCATCAGGGCAGATATGAGCATCACCTGGCTCTAAAGTTACCTCTGTGCCATTGTCATTAACAAGAGCTTTGCCTTTAAGTATGTAGTAAGCTTCAAACTCAGTTTCATGAACATGCTGTCCGATAGAAGAACCTGGCTCAAGTACCATTTTAGCAAAAAGTCTACCCGCACCATTTGCTTCTTTTTCATTCATAAAAGCTAAAATCGTAGTTTCTCCTGTGCCACCTCTAAACTCTTTTTGAACATTTGGTTGAATCTCTGAGCTTTTTTTAATCATGTGATACACTCCTTTTTAATTTATTTTAGAATAAATTTTGGTTAAAAAATTAACGATTAGTATCTAATAGTAATTATGTCATAAATTGTAAGTAGAGTCAAGCTTGTGTGTTCAATTATGCACATAAATTCTAAATTTTCTTAAAGCGTATCGGACATTTTGCACCATCGCTGTAGAATGAGCAACGTTCGCATTTGGCACAAGGCGTTATATCCTCACCTTTTTCGTATTTGTTTATCCAATTTGGGTCAGCCAAAAGTCCTTTGGCGACAGCTGCAAAATCGCAGAGTTCATTTTTTACGATCTCATTAGCCATCACAGGAGAGTTAATTCCAAACACACAAATAGTTGGAATGCTAACATGCTTCTTAACATTCATCCCAAGCTGACAAACCCAATGATAACCATCAAACTCTTCCATATCGGCAGGTTTACGCATGTGACCGCTCGATATGTTTAAAAGGTCAACCCCTGTAGCTTCTAGCTTTTTAGCATACGTAATACCATCTGTCATGCTATCATCATTTGCGCCAAAACGCATAGCGATGATAAAGTCAGATGGAGTGACAGCTTTTATCGCTTCGATAACTTTGAGATGGAGGAGTAGACGATTTTTACCGTACTCATCATCACGCTTATTTACATCAGCGGATAAAAACTGGCTGAGCAGATAATCATGTGCGCCATGAACTTCGATACCGTCAAATCCGGCTTTATGAGCGCGAGCGGCAGCCGATGCAAAGTCTTTTATGACTCCTTCGATTTCTTCGGCTGTAGCTGCTCTAATTATCGTGCCTTTTAGATCGTAGTCGCTTGCTGTGAATATGTTTTCAGAGTTTGTGGAATTTGCAGTAGCTTTGTATCCTGCGTGATGTATTTGTAAGAGCGCAACTGCACCTTCTGCATGGATCGCCGCTGCTATTTTACTAAGCCCCTCAACATGCGCATCATCCCAAATGCCAAGCTGCGTTGCGTGGAGGCGACCGTTTTTATTAATGCATGTAGCTTCGACGATAATAAGTCCTGAGCCGCCTCTAGCCATCTCTTCATAATGCTCTATATTGCGCTCGGTTACAAAGCCATCGTCTCCTGCGTAGTTAAAGCATACACAAGGTGGGAAGACAAGGCGATTTTTTATTGTTTTCCCCTTTATGGTATAGGTTGATTTTAGGTCTGGCATTATATTTTCCTCCTTTGTCTACTTATACGAACTCTTAAGCGCAACAACTTCATTAAAAACAAGCTTATCATCCGAAGACAACTTAAGGTCCTTAAAGAAATACCCATTCCTCAAAAATTGTATACGCACTTTGTCCAGGTCAATCTCATTAACATAAGGCTCGATATAGGCATTTTCAAAAACTTCCATCGAATTGGGATTCTTCCTTATGCCAAATTCGGCTTCTTCATCTTCAAAGACTAAATAGTCAAGCTTTCTGGCAGTTACTTTTACCGCGTGGCGAGCAGACACCCAATGAATAGTGCCCTTTACTTTGCGTCCGCTAAAGCCTGAGCCGCTCTTTGTTTCAGGGTCATAAGTTGCATGTACTTCTATTATATGCCCGTCCGCGTCTTTAATAACCTCAGTGCATTTTACAAAGTACGCGCCTTTTAGCCTTACTTCTTGATCTGGTGTGAATCTATTATATTTTTTAGGCGGATCTTCCATAAAGTCCGAGCGCTCTATATAAAGCTCACCACAGAAAACAACTTCTCTTGTACCCATATCCTCGTTTTCAACATTATTTTCTATCGTCAAGAACTCTTCTGAGTCTTTAGGATAGTTTGTAATTACAAGCTTAATCGGGTCAACTACTGCCATCAGCATTTGCGCCTTAGCTTTTAAGTCATCTCTTACGCAATGCTCTAAAAACGCGACATCAACGCGACTGTGTGCTTTGGATACCCCAATTTGGTTACAGAAACTTTGTATAGCCTCTGGTGTATAGCCACGGCGGCGCACTCCACAAAGCGTGATAAGTCTAGGATCATCCCATCCATCAACCTCACCATCTTCGACCAACTGCTTAATATAACGCTTACCGGAAACCGTATTGGTCAAATAAAGCTTAGCAAACTCAATTTGGCGCGGTTTTGGGTCGAAACAGTCAAGTGTATTTATAACCCACTCATAGAGCGGTCTGTGGTCTTCAAACTCAAGCGTACATATTGAATGTGTAATCTTCTCAATAGCATCCTGTATAGGGTGAGCATAATCATACATAGGATAGATGCACCAATCATCTCCCGTATTATGATGTGTAAGCCTTGCAATACGATAAAGTACAGGGTCGCGCATGTTGACGTTCGGGCTTGCCATATCAATCTTTGCCCTCAGCGTTCTTGACCCGTCCGAGAAATCGCCGTTTTTCATGCCTTCAAACAAGGCAAGATTTTCCTCTATGCTTCTGTTTCTATATGGACTTTCTTTACCAGGCTCACTTAGGCTGCCTCTATATTCTTTAACCTCGTCAGGGGTCAAGTCGCATACAAAAGCTGCGCCTTTTTTGATAAGAGATACGGCGCACTCATAAGTCCTTTGGAAATAGTCAGAGCCATAAAGTATGTCAAACTCATCATTAAGAAGCCACTTGACATCTTCGATAATTCCATTTACATACTGCAACTCTTCTTTGGCGGGGTTCGTATCGTCAAAGCGGAGATTAAATTTGCCCCCATACATCTTAGCCAATCCATGATTAAGAAGTATTGACTTTGCATGTCCTATATGAAGAAATCCGTTAGGCTCAGGAGGAAATCGTGTACAGATATCCTGCAAACGCCCCTCCAAATCTTTTTGAATGTACGCATGAATAAAACTGCTTGTCTCGGCCAATGCACTTGCGGTAGTGTTTTTGTCATTGTTTTCCATGGGCGTTCCTCCTGTTAGTATTGTAAAAATTTTGCACTACTCTTGATTATATTATACATTGGGAGGAAATGGCAAGTCTAAAATATTTTTATACAAGGCTATTATTGATGGATGCAGTTATGTTATACTACTTTTATATCATAGACCAAAACCGCAGGAGGGTATAATGCTAAACCTTAAAATAGAAGCAAGTGACGTAAAACCGTTTATGGGCGCACTCTTAATGAGTGAGAAGTTTGACTTTTTAGAGGTGAGGGGAGTAGACCTTACGACCTTCACTCACTTTAATATATCAGGGCAAAAGATTGTACAAGTTGAGCCTGAAGCGGACTCAGATGATGAGGATAAGCCTGAGGAAAAAGTAAAAGTAATCTACTGCAAATGGGCAGAGATAAGGCCTCTTGTCCACGGCTTCATAAAAGGCGGCGCAAAGCCAAGCCATATGAGGATAATATTTTCGATGGAGTCAAATGAGGCGCAAAAATTGCACGATAATGGCGCGGCAATGTATTTGAACATTACATATAATGGTGAGGAAGTTTTTTTTACAAGTGCGACAGCGCAGCGGGGCTTTAGTCTGGACAAGAGCCTAGACCATGTTTGGGAAGATTATTTGGTGGAGTTTTTTAAATCGAATAAGATTGAAGCGAAAGAGATTGAGATGGAATAATCAAAAATAATGAAAGTGAGTGATAACATGTCTTTATCAAAGCTAATAAAACTCATGATGGAATATTATAACGACATACACTTTTCAGAGCATTCAATCAAGGCATATACATATGCAAGAGGTATAGCTGAGGGGGAGGGGATATCAGATGGTGATAAACTCATACTATACTCCGCCGCAATACTACATGACATAGGCATCCCTCCCGCGAAAAAGATATACGGTAGCTCAAAAGGCGAGTATCAAGAAAAAGAAGGCGCAAAACTAGTCCCTGAAATGCTTGCGAGAGCGGGTATAGAGGGGATTACTGAACAGGTGGCGTGGTTGGTTGGCAATCATCATACGCATGAGCTTGCTAAAGACAACTTGTTATTACAGATATTGATGGAAGCAGATTATTTAGTGAACTTGGCTGAGGGCAAGGCGTCTGCGGAGAAAATTCGAGAAGTGCTGGATGGATTTTTTATTACTGAGACAGGGAAGGGCTATGTTCAAGGATTGTTTGGTGTGTGAAGTGGCGAGTTAATTTGCTATACAAGCTATAGAAAAAATGGCATTGCCATACTTTCCGATGTACAACGCCATATACAACCAAAAACGAGAGCTAACCTACACTAAAACGTCGTTTCTCAAAGACAAGAGGGACAGCGATTTTATGTGCAGGCATAATAAGTGTGAAGCCGTGTAGGTGGTTGGCAACCAATAGCGTAGAAATTTTATATACTATATTCTACTTAGGTTCTCTACCAATCAGCCGTAATTTCCAACGCCGTAAGCGACTGTTCCTCATCTTTGGCGACCGCGCAAACAAGATTACGTCCCATAAGATAAAAGCGATCGCAGACAACATCAAAACATACTGTAAAACACTTGGAATATCCACATAGTAACCGATAAGGCGCACGATACCTAAGAGGGAAAGTCCTATTCCAAGTAAGAGGTGTGGTTTGGAATTTCTCATAATCCATTTCCCCTTTCTGTTAGATTTTTGCACGATAATACAACTTGAAAAAACCTCGAACCAGACCGACAAATAAACAAGCGCCTAAGAGTGTAAAAAATACAATATCATTGAAATTGCCCGCAATGAACGCACCAATCGTCAAGCCATACATCACGATATTCATTCCGACGGAGCCTGATTTTTGCCGAATCAACAAAATGCGTTCATCTGTTTCAGAAATATACAGTTTTTTCAACTTATCTGAATTTTTGATTGCTATAAGTGTTCGATGGATGAAAGCCGCAAGAACTCCTGTAGCAGCAAGCAAAATGCCCGTTTGAACACCTTCAATGAAATGCCCTATGGCAGATGGTGCACTTTCATGAGTAAGACCAAATATGAACACAAAAATCAACCCAATTACGCCAGCGACAAGGAAGTTTAGTTGCATAATCAATTTTCTTTTAAACTGCTCCATTTAAAACTCCTCCACTTCTGAGAAGTCAAATACTTCTTCAATCGTTTTGTCAAAATATTTCGCAATTTTATATGCCAGAACCAACGATGCCGTATACTTCCCCACCTCAATAGATGTAATGGTCTGTCGTGTGACACCAACAGCAAATGCGAGTTCTTCTTGAGAGAGTTTTCTTTTTTTTCTAAGTTTCGGTATTATTGTTTTCACTCCATCACCTTCTTGCATAGCTTGCTTTGCAAATATAGATTAGCACGCTTTGCATTATTTGTCAAGTGTGCTTTGCAAAATTTTTATGGTAAGTTGTAGCTAATAAGCATTTCCTGTGTAGGTGGTTTGGCAATCAGTAAGCTAACGGTCTTAAATGTTGAACTACTGCAAGTGGAGACCAAGATAGAAAAGCTACTTGATACCCTGTTTGACGCAAATGCTACGCTTCTATCCTACGCGAACACCAAGATAGAAGAACTGGACACAAAAAGGCAATCACTATCAAAAGCGATTGCCGATGTAAGCGCAGAAACAGTATCGCCGGAGCATATCGAAAAGATTTCCGACTACTTGCAAGATTAGGATAATATCAGTTTTGAGGACAGGAGGCTTGTGGTAGACGGTATGATTTCTCACATACAGGTCGCAGGCGAGAATTTGTAAATTGCGTGGAAGCTTTAAACGTGGATTTTCAACACTTTATTGCGTGGTTAGTTGTATATTGGGAAGGATGGTTTGCCATTTTTTCGAACAGGCTTATAGCCGCCCGCCACATCACAGTTTACCCTTGCGCTACCCACAAATCACATCTTCAACATTCCTACAAATCCCCAGTCGCATAGTTTCTAGGGTCATCCGTAAACTGTATCGTATAACGTTTCGTAGTAAATCGTATAATCAATAGCTGTGGGTCATCTACCCCACTCCAGTGCGGCATATTGTCCATGAGTGGTAGCCAATTTTCTTTTTTACTTTCAATGTCGGTTAGTGCTTCTGCTGTGCCAACAAGATTTATTGTATATTCACTTGAATTTATACATACGCACGCTTTGTTATTTTTTCTGATTCTCTCGGCATATGGTCTATCAACAGCCGTATTAAATGTTAGCCATTTTATGCCATCTGCTCTCGTGATGTTAAATGTTGTAGCAGATGGGTAGCCATTATTGTCTATGAGTGAGAGTGCGGCATAACCTTCCATGTCACCTGCTCTATACTCTGCTTTTGAATTAATAAGCTTTTCCGCTCTTTTAATAACGCCTTGACTCATAGTCAACACCGCCTTTATTTTTTAATCTCCCGAATAGGAAACAGCAGATCAAGCTGCGTATCCTCCATCTTCGCGCCATTATTCATTAAATAAAAATAGTTTAACACTTCCTCAAAATGTGGAATACCTTCATCTTCTTCGTACCTTTCACTTGCTTTGACCCAATCGTCTAACAAATTCCAGTCCATAAAATTCCAATCCCTAAGCACATGGGCTGCGAACATGCCTCCACCAAATGTCTTTTTTGCAAGCGGAGCTTTCACTTCCATGCCGTCTGGAATAGATACCCATGCCTCATATTCTTTCGGTGGCATTTCACTCGAAAATGCAAAGCCCATTGCCCTTGCGTCAGGCTTTATTTTTAATAAGTCCGCTTCTTGCACAAATTGTTCTATCCTGCTGGTAGCCTCTGGTCCCACACCCCACTCGTACTCCCCTGAAACATAAGCAGACGCTACAGTCATAGGTGCTACATAAACAATCCGCACATCGCTGTCTTTTAGTTTATTAAGACTTTCATTTGCCGTGGTCAAATCACCCATTGTTTTTTCCTCCTGTATGATATTTTTAGGTAAGGAAATGCTGTCTACAATGGAAAACACAGAATTGTCGCCCAAATAATCAAGCTGTAAGTTCACATTTGCCTTTTCATGCAGCTCATGAACGAGTTGGTTAAGTATCGCCTTTACAGTTGCCAAAGCGGTAATTTGCTCATCAAGTTCACTTATATTGCGTTCAAATATTTCAACCACGCTTACAGCGTCACTATTGCGAAAAATATCGCGTATTTGTTTAACCGGAACACGAAGCTTCCTCAGAATAATTATTTGACGAAGCCTACGTATCGCACTCTCATCATATGCCCTATAGGCATAACCCTCCATGCGCTGGCTCTCAATTAAGCCTATTTGCTCATAATAGCGGAGCATACGACTTGATACACCAAGGCTTTTTGAAACTGTGCTGACAGTCTGCATTTGATTCATTGTGTTGCACCTCCTTATTGCTCTGCCGAATAAATATTGTGTAATCTTTGCGGTTATTTTGGGGAGCGCTAAAACAAGCATAAAGCACGACACGGTGTTCGTGTCAAGAGGAAGTTACAACTTTTTACTACGCTCTAGGAATAATCCTACCCCCAACGCGTATCCCCCAAACCTCGCCGCTAATATTTCTGCATAATATCAAATCAGAGGTATTATAGGGTCTATCTATCAAAAGTATGTCTCCTCTCGCCTGTCTAGTCTTAAGTTGCACTCCATTAAATTCAAGAACTAGCTCACTTCCTGTGCGCATTATTTCAACCCCTGTTCCTTCAGGCGACTCATATTGTCCAATTGCTGCATCAATCGTCGTTTTATCCCACGCTTGTTCAAGATATGGTTCGCTTATTACCTCAGGATCTTTGTCCATTGCGAGTTTCATAGCAGCATCCGCTATCGTAGCTGCTGGAACTTCAGAGGTATTGCAAAGCACAACCACGCCTACTCCTAGCTCTTGCGACCACTGGAACATGCTGGACACTCCCGTGAGACTCCCACCGTGTCCTATAACAGTAACATCATCTGTGAATTTTATAGACAGACCGTAGCCGTAATATTGTTGGAATCTATAAAGGTGTCTCGGCTTAAACATCTCTTTTATGTAATAGCTGCCAAGTACTTCTTTTCCGCTCTGGCTCGTTCCGTGACTTAGGAACATACGCGTATACTTTTTCAAGTCGGCAATGGTTGACTTTATCGCCCCGCCGCCTGTCAAGACAAACGCGTTGTCGTAAAAGTCTTTACTATACTCCATTTTCCCATCTCTACGAATATATAGCTGCGAGGTATTATCATCCTTCGCGGGTGCGTCAAACTCGAGTGTCGAGCGCGTCATATCCAGCGGTTTAAAAATGTTTTCATTGACGTATTCGCCAAAGCTTTTGAACCCGCTGTATCTGCGCACGATGTCTGAAATAAGTCCGTAGCTATCGTTGGAGTAGCTCATGAGTTCATCGGGACGACCAATGAGCTTGTCTCTGCTGTCCAGTCGCTCTGCTATCCTTTTTATACCATCTAGGGCAAGAGCTTCGTTATAGGCAAGGTCGTCTTCTCCATTCTCCCAAGTGCCAATCTCCTTCGCAACATCCCTTGCAAGTATGCGCTTTTCAGGGAAAAATCCCGCCGAATGACTCATAAGATGCTTTACACGTACACCCTTTTGATACTTCCCACTAAATTCAGGTATATAGTCAGAAACCAACCCTTCCAAGTCCACAACTTCACGCTCAACTAGCTGCATAAGGGCAAGGCATGTAAATGACTTTGAAATAGAGGCTAGTCCAAATATTGTATCAGCGTCAATCCCTAACTTGCTCTCTGTATCCTTGTAGCCAAAGAAGTTCTCGTAATATGTATCATTTGCTCCGAATAGTGATACCGCAAGACCTTGCGCGCTATAGGTACTCATAACATCTGCTGTAAATTTTTCAAACTTTTCGATGTAACTTTTGTTTAAGTTTACCATGATATTTGCCTCCTTTGTTTGGTTGACTGTTACATAGTTCTTAGACAAAAACATAGAAAATAACTATGCTTTTGTCAGGGTGCGCGGGGCGCATCCAAGCTAAAATATAACGAAAATTTCGCAAGCGATTTTTCTCTATATTTTCGCTTGCAAACTGTATATTTGTACTATACCACACGAAAGCCGCCTTTGTACATAGGCGGCTCCAGGCGACTCATCATTTTATTTTTAGTGGATATGTTCTTATAAAAGCATTTGGCATTTTCTGCGACTAGAGGGGTCAAAAGAAAATATGCTTTTATGTAGTGCGGTGTGTGCCAGCCCATTTGGAGGCTCAAAATGTGGTCGCGTTATAGTATATGTTTTCAACTGCTCACTCATTCCAGTAACCGAATATAGGTACACGTCATAGTATGTTTGTATAGCCAAAAAACTTTTTTAGCAGGCGGAGGGGTCTGCTAAAAAATATGGCGGTTGTGCAAAGAGGGGGGTTAGAACTCCCTTTTCATTTGGAGGTGAAAAAATGGGTGAATATCATATTTCAGGCGGCAAATGTCTTAGTGGACAACTTAAAGTTTATGGTGCAAAAAACGCAGTGTTACCAATGCTTGCAGCGACTGTGCTAAGTAAAAATATAAGTGTTATTCATAATTGCCCCGAAATCTCAGACACATTTATGGCAGTCAAGATATTAGAGAGTGTCGGCGCAAAAGTAACGATAGAAAATGACTCACTAATAATCAGTACAGCAACTATAGACAATTGCGAAGTACCCGACAAATACGTGAGGGAAATGCGCTCGTCAATAATTTTCCTAGGTTCGATGCTTGCTAGATGCGGTAAAGTAAAGATATCATACCCTGGTGGATGCCCACTTGGCACTAGACCTATTGATTTGCATATAAAAGGAATGCGAGCTTTGGGCGCAACCGTAATAGAAGAACCCGAATTTATATTTGCCGAAGCCAAAAAGCTTATAGGTACGCGGATAGATCTCGACTTCCCAAGTGTAGGTGCTACAGAAAACATCATGCTTGCCGCAGTTTTGGCAGAGGGGCAAACAATTATCTCAAACGCTGCAAAAGAACCCGAAATCGTTGACCTACAAAATTTTCTGCTCACAATGGGTGCAAAAGTCTCAGGAGCCGGCAGCGATGTCATCGTCATAGACGGCGTAGTTATCGATGACCTGCATGACGGCGAACATTTTGTCATGCCTGACCGTATAGTCGCAGGGACTTATTTGTGTGCTGCGGCAATAACAGGTGGTGAGTTGCTTTTGACAAATATCATTCCCGAACATCTCCACCCAATAACCTCAAAGCTTGCAGAAACTAATTGCGAGATACAAATGGAGGGTTCAAAGGTCTATTTACGCGCACCTAAGCGTCTAAAGTCCATTGAGCGCATCAGGACTCACCCTCATCCTGGTTTTCCTACAGACATGCAGCCACAGCTTATGGCATTATTATCCACTGCATGGGGAGTAAGCATAATCGAAGAAACCCTTTTTGAATCCAGAAACAAACACGTACCTGAACTTAATCGGATGGGTGCAGATATCACACTTTTATCAAACGGCATGACCTCGGTAATAAATGGACCGAGTAATCTAAGGGGCGCAAATGTCGAATGTATGGATTTAAGAGGCGGTGCTGCCTTAATAATCGCAGGTCTTGGGGCAAAAGGAATGACCATCGTGAAGAACTCTATGTTCGTTGAGCGTGGGTATGTTCGGATTGAAGAGGATTTGAGAAAAATTGGTGCGGATATTTGGTGTGTCGGGTAAAGGGCTACGGGACTATTTCAAGAGAAGCCTAAAAACGAGGCTGTCTTGCTAAGAAAAACAAGCAAGACAGCCCTCTTCAAAAAACACAACGCATAGCATAATACCCAAAACGGCTTGAAGACATGCTCTAACAGAAATTATAAAGTCCTAAAAACCGCATTCTGCACCTATATCTCCTCAGTCTCAACTCCCAAATGTTCACCTATCAAATATCTATGGCAGTTCTGCTCAGAGGTTTCATAACATAGAAACACCAAAGGCTTGCTCCCATGCTCTATATAAACTTCTTCTAGCATCTTAAGTGTCATCTCTTTATCAAGTACGCCTAGCACTTCCGTTTTATATCTTGGCTCGAACTCTACCCAGTTCTCCAGCGGATGGCATTCTGAAAGCATTGCAGGACTTGGTCCAAAGAATTCGGACATGTCTACATACTTGCAGTCATTATCAAACCATTCGGGCACTTCTTTGCGGGATACACGCACGAATGTGTACGCGTCCTTATCCAGTTTAGGTGCTTTGTCATAATAGCTGGTAAGAATTTTCATTTTTCATCCTCCTGTTAGCTGTCATTGTTCAACTTACACTCTCAAATTAGCTCCAACTTCCTTCTCAAGTGAGGTCACAATAGTTTCCATTTTTTCAGACACTTCTTCATCCGTAAGCGTCTTATCCTGCGCACGGAATATTATCGAATACGCCATGCTCTTCATGCCCTTCGCCACTTGCTCACCTTTGTATACGTCGAATAATTTCACGCTCTCGAGCATCTTTCCACCGCGTTTTTTTATAATATTCTCAATCTGCCCTGAAAGGATTTCATCTTTAACAAGCATAGCGATATCGCGCGTCATTGCTGGATACTTCGGCAGTGGCTGGAAAGTTTTTGTCAAATTCGCGCGTTCATATATTATATCGCTTGAAACGACAAGTACATACGCCTTTACGCCGATTTCATAATTTTCCAAAACTTCGGGATGAATCTCGCCCAAGAATCCAATATCTTGACCAAACGCTGTAATTTTCGCACATCTTCCTGGATGCATGAATGGAATGTCGTTCACAGGCTCAAACCCTGCTCTGGAAATACCAACACTGTCAAGGAAAGCTTCACAAACGCCCTTGAGATAATAAAAATCCTTGCCCTTATCCTTGCTATAGAATGCACAGCAGAGCATGTCTTGCTCACTCGGCAGTTCGGTCATTGGTATTTGCTTAGGAATATACACTTTCGCAAGTTCAAAAAGCATTGCCTCGTCTACACGTCTATTGTAGTTGGTCGCAAGATTCTTCAACATGCCATTTAGAGGCGTTGTGCGCATTATGCTAAAGTCCTCTCCCAACGGATTTCTGATAACTGCTGTATTTCTATAAGCAGAATCCACAGGAAGCCTAAGTGCCTCAAACACCTTAGGACTCTCAAATGAATAACTCATTGCCTCCATAAAACCAAGTGATGTTATAGTATCTTTAATCAGGCGCTCTATCTTTTGTTTTTTATTCAACTTGCCCACAGTAGATGCACCCTGTCCTAACGCGCTTTCGATATTGTTATAGCCGTAGATACGTCCTACTTCCTCTATGATATCCGCTTCCATCTCAATGTCTGCGCGGAATGTCGGAGGTGTCGCCACGCCGTTTACAGCCGTTATTCCCAGGCGCTCTAAGTAAGCGTACATGTCGTTCTCAGCGATATTTGTACCCAAAATAGCGTTTACTCTCTTAGGGTCAAACTTAACCTCGCGCGTAACCGTAGGACTTGGATAACAGTCAACAACGCCCTCTACAACCTCACCGCATCCTAACAGCTCTACAAGTTGTGCGCACCTGTTTACCGCGTCCATAGAAATATTTGGGTCAAGCCCTTTTTCGTATTTGCCGGATGCGTCTGTGCGAAGCCCAAGCTTCTTAGATGTAGCTCTAATATTCGGTCCGTTAAAGTTTGCCGACTCGAAAATGATGCCTCTAGAGCTTTCTGTAATTTTTGAGCCTTCGCCGCCCATTACTCCTGCTATTGCTACTGCTTTTTGCGGGTCTGCTATGACAAGCATAGATGAGTCTAAGATTCGTTCAACTCCATCAAGCGTAGTAATCTTTTCACCATCCGTAGCGTTCCTCACGACTATTTTACCCTCTGCAATGTCGTCAATGTCAAATGCGTGAAGAGGCTGACCCAACTCCAGCATCACATAGTTTGTGATGTCGACGATATTATTTATCGGTCTAACACCCGCGCAAGTGAGCTTATGGCGCAGCCACAGCGGGCTGTTCTCTATCTTCACATTCTTAATTATCCTTGCGGCATATCGTGGGCATAGGTCAGGTGATTTAATCTCTACGCTTACATACTCTGATGCTTTGCCTTCCGCTTTTTCCTCCACTATTATCTCTGGGTACTTGAACTTCTTATCAAAAGTTGCCGCTGTCTCTCTTGCAATTCCAATTATAGAGTTACAATCAGGGCGATTCCCTGTTATTTCAAACTCCACAATGTCCTCTTTTATCTGGAGTAGCTCAAGCGCACATACGCCAAGTTCCACTTCTTCCTGGAATATATAAATCCCATCCTCCGGAGCTTCAGGATAGTCCACTTGAGAATAACCCATCTCGTCAACAGAGCAGAGCATTCCTTGAGACTCTACGCCGCGCAGGGTTGAGTTTTTAATCTTCAACCCGTCATGGAGAATTGCCCCATCAAGAGCCACTGGTACAAACTGACCCTCCTCTACATTCGTAGCCCCCGTAACTATCTGCACAGTCTTTGTTCCAACATCTACTTGACAAACAACCAATTTATCCGCATCTGGATGTCTCTCAATCTTCATAATCTTTCCCGTAACAATATTACAAAAATCCTTGCCCCGATATTCAATCGCCTCAACCGCAGAGCCAGACATAGTAAGTCCTTCTGCAATTACATCCGTATCCAAATCTATATCAACATATTCTTTTAACCAATTCATTGGAATTTTCATAGTCTCACTCCTCTCCTAAAACTGTCTCAAGAAACGCACATCGTTTTCATACAACAAGCGCATATCTGTAATGTTATAACGCTGCATAGCCGCACGCTCAAGCCCCATACCAAACGCAAAGCCCGAGTAAACCTCAGGGTCTATCCCGCACATACTAAGTACCTTCGGATGAACCATACCGCAGCCTAATAACTCAATCCAGCCACTGCCTTTACAAATCCTACACCCCGCACCATCACAGCCAAAGCATGATACATCCATCTCAGCAGACGGCTCCGTAAACGGGAAATAGTGCGGTCTAAAACGAGTCTTAACCTTCTCACCCAAGAGCTCTCTGGCAAAAATAGAAAGCGTACCCTTTAAATCACCCATAGTAATCCCCTTATCAACTACAAGTCCCTCAAGCTGATGGAACATAGGCGAATGCGTCGCGTCAACCTCGTCTTTCCTAAAAACGCGTCCCGGTACTATTATCTTAATCGGCGGTTTTTGATTCTCCATTGTCCGCACTTGTACTGGTGATGTTTGTGTTCTTAGTACAAAACCCTCTTTGGTGTAGAGAGTATCTTGGTCATGACGTGCTGGGTGTGTTTTTGGAATATTTAGCGCGTCAAAACTATAATATTCATTCTCAATCTCAGGTCCTTCCGCCACTTCATAGCCCATGCCTATAAAGATGTCCTTCAGCTCGTCAATTACTAAGGTCATCGGATGTTTTTTACCAAGCTCATAAGCCTTCTTTCCTGGCATTGTTACGTCTAGCGTTTCTGTCTGTAGGGCTTGTTGCATGGCTTCTGTACTTAGTTCTTTTTGCTTTTTGGCAACAAGCTCTTCAAGCTCTGCGCGTACATCGTTAATCATCTGCCCCATGGCTGGGCGCTCTTCTTTTGGTAATGTCCCGAGCCCTTTAAGCGCATCTGTCAAAGAGCCTTTTTTGCCAAAAAGCTTTACTCGTATTTCCTCAAGTGCTTTCAAATCGTCCACTTCTTGCATAAACTCCAGTGCATCAGCTTTTATTTTGTCTAGTACTTCATTCATATAAAATCCTCCCATCAAAAAAACTTCGCCCTAAACAAGGGGCGAAGTAAATAGTCGCGGTACCACCCTAATTCCGCTTGTCAAAAAAATAAACGGCACTTAGCAGGACTATAACGTGTCCAGATACGTTCACATCTACTTAGCACAAAGACCGTTCAACATAAAAAGCTACGGTGTGAAATTAAGTATCGCATTCTTTAAGGCACTTCCACCAACATGCCCCTCTCTAGAAAAGGTCTGCGAACCTTTTGCACCATCAACGCTCTCATATATTATATGTTATTAATATACCACTTCACAAATAATATTGTCAAGACGAATTAAATACGCTATACTATAGTCAATACTATTGAAATAGAACGGAGGCTAAACATGGACGAGATAAAATTGGAACTTTTTCCAAGCAGTGATGAAGAGAAAGAAAAAGAGAAGGAATCCCTTGCGCGTGTTAATGATATTCAGCATGACGGCGACGCCTCTTTAAGCGTACAGTCACTTTCCCCTGAGCAGCAAGCTATGGTCAAAGACTTTGTGCAAAAAATTGACATTTCAGACAGCAATATGGTAATAACCTACGGTGGGGCAGCGCAGACAAAGATTGCTCAGTTTTCTGATAGTGTGTTAAATACTGTGCGTACAAAAGATTTAGGCGAGGCAGGAAAGCTTTTGTCTAATCTTGTAGTTGAGATCAAAAATATTGATGACGGTGAAGTTGAAAAGCGCGGTCTCGCGAAATTATTTTCAGGTCCTAAAAAGTCGTTTGATAGACTTGTAGCCAACTTCTCAAAAGCTGAGACAAATGTGGATAAAATAGTTGGCTCTCTTGAAGGTCAGCGCCATCAGCTTCTTAAAGACATTGAGATATTTGACATGATGTATGAGAATAACTACAACTATTTCAAAGAGCTGAGCCTTTATATTATAGCCGGTAATGAGAAGATTAAAGAACTAAATGAAGTCACTCTTCCAGAACTTCAAGCAAAAGCGCAAGAAAGCGGTTCTGAAATTGACGCGCAAAAATATAATGATGCAGTAAACGCGACCAATCGTTTTGAGAAAAAGGTTCATGACCTTAAACTGACGCGCACGATTTCTTTACAAATGGCTCCGCAGATTCGTCTTATTCAAAATAATGCGGCGCAGCTTGTGGATAAGATCCAGTCGTCTTTAGTAAATAGTATACCACTTTGGAAGAATCAAATGGTTATCGCTTTAGGGCTCGCTAATGCCAAGAGCGCACTTGAGTCACAAAAACGTGTCTCTGATATGACAAATGAGCTCCTAAGAAAAAATAGTGAGATGCTAAAGCAAGGCTCCCTTGAAGTAGCACGCGAAAGTGAACGCGGCATAGTATCAATCGATACTATTAAAAAGACAAATCAAGACCTTTTGGATACCATTTATGGTATCATAGACATACAAGAAAAAGGCAAAGCCGAAAGAGAAGCCGCCACGGTCGAGCTTGAAAAGATTGAAGGCGAACTTAAAGACGCGCTTTTGGCAACTAAAGGCAGATAAACTAAAGGAGATGAACACTAAATGATTTATAAGCAATTCAAAGACAAAAAGATTTCTTGGTTGGGTATGGGCGGCATGCGTTTACCTAAAGTAACGCCCGACGGACCTATTGATGAAAAAGCGGCGCGTGAGCTTATCGAGTACGCGTATAAAAGCGGGATAAATTATTATGACACCGCATACTTCTATCACGGTGGAGAATCTGAACGTGTGTTTGGCGATATCCTTAAGCAGTTCCCAAGAGATACTTGGTACTTGGCTGATAAAATGCCAGGAAACTTCATGCGCTATTTAGACAATGGCAAAATAGCTGTAGATGGCACAGGAGATATGAAAACTAAGGAAATTGAGCATGTTTCAGAAATTTTTGAGTTCCAGCTTGATAAATGCAATGTTGATTATTTTGACTTTTATCTTTTACACAATGTTTCTGAAAACACATATGATATTTATACAGATGACAAACTTGCTATGGTCGAGTATCTTGTAAAAGAGAAAAAGGCTGGTCGCATAAAGCATCTAGGCTTCTCTGCCCATGGACGCGCAGAAACTATTGAGAGCTACTTAGAGTACTTAAAAGAGCGTGGATTCCTAGGCGAAATGGAGTTCTGCATGATACAGTGTAACTATCTCGACTGGTCACTTCAAGAAGCAGGGAAAAAGCACGAGGTACTCACAAGATACGGTATACCTGTATTCATTATGGAGCCTGTGAGAGGCGGTAAATTATGTACGCTTACAGGAGATGCTGCGGACATGCTAAAAGCAGTTCGTCCAAACGACCCACAAGCCGCGTGGGCGTTCAGATTCTTGCAATCTCTTGAAAATGTACCTGTTATGATAAGTGGTATGAGTACGATGGAGCAGCTCGAAGAAAACTTGAAGTTCTTTGAGAAAGAAGACCCATTGACCGCAGCTGACCAAGAAGTGCTTGATAAAGTTGTAGGCACTATTGCGGAGCTTGCACCATGTACATCTTGCCGCTATTGTATGGACGCTTGCCCTAAGGCGTTGAATATCCCTGTTCTTCTAAGTTTGTATAATGAGGCTGGGTATGAGGTGTCTTGGACGGTTAAGGCGACTTTAAAGACACTGGAAGAAGATAAGTTACCGACGGCATGTATCGCGTGTGGCTTATGCAATCCGCTTTGTCCGCAGAATATTGATATCCCCGAGGCTTTGAAGAAGTTTAGTGGGTTACTGGAAGCGGCGCAATAAGAGCTTGTGTTCAAGTTTGACGAGAGACTATAACTATAAAAGTAGGGGGCAGCTGAGGACAGTTGCTCCCTAGGATGTGCGCTGTGATGGGTGGAAATAACATATTTGGATTGCAATTACATTCACCCATGATAAAATCATTGTACTATCTGAGAAAGAGGTGTGTTAAAGGAAAAAAGTTATGACGATTGCCTGCACATTGCATACGCCGTTATCCATCATTGCGATGTAATAGTTTCTTGGAATTTTAAGCATTTAGTAAACTTTAGAACCATTGATAAAGTAAAAATTGTAAATGCAATTAACCGCTATAAAGAAATCAGCATCATATCCCCAACAATGCTTATAGAAGAGGACGAATAATGCAAACCAGCAAAGTAATGGATGAGCTTAGAGAAATTCGTGATGAAAATTCGCTTAGACATCTTTCACAAACGCCAATGGAATTTTCAAAGGAAATGAAAGATTCAGTTAATTGGTTTATTGAAGCACTTGGAAAACCAATTAAAACTGTTGGTAACGCCAACATTTGAGTTATTATTACCGATTGATACAAGAGCGCACTTATGTACCACAAAATTTGTGGTGCGTGCGTTTATTTTATTCTGATAAAATGGGGTGTTGACGCTTGGATATATCTAAAATTGATGCAGGTTATCAAATTATAGAACTCAAGCAGGGAGCAGTTGGTCATGTTGAGCTTGTGGTTGGCACTTGTGAAGGTAAACCCTTTAAGGCAGTTGTAAAAACACAGAAAAAATGGAAGCGTCACGGCGACCCTAACTCGTGGCGCAGGGAATATGACCTTTATACTTCAAACTTGGATATAGTCTTTACAAGTGATTTTCGTTGGCCTGAATGCTATCATGCCGAAATAAATAACGATGAAACTAAATTATGGTTGGAGTATATAGAAGGCGTTTCGGCTTCTGACTTAACCACAGAAATGTATGAAAATATTGCAAAAGCCTTGGGGCGTTTTCATGGCAAGCTGGAAAAATGCATCCCTCAAATTGATAATTTATGCAGTGCAGATAGCATGAAAAACTATTATCATTATAATCGTTCTAAGAAGGAGCTTTTTAATTATATTCGTCAATCTGACTGCAAAATACCAGCGCATTTATGCAAAATGATTATTGAAATGGATAATAAATCTGACAAGGTGTGGGCAAAAATCGAGAAACTGCCAATCGTATTACGTCATGGTGATTTTTTTCCGCCAAATATATTTTATGATAGCGGCAACGTTGTTCTTATCGACTGGGACAGCGCAGGTTGGAGCTACCTGGGCGAAGATTTAATAAGCCTAATAACTGACGGCGAAAATGTTGACAAAATGGTGGAATATTATCGCAGGTGTGTACCTGCGTATTTGAAGGGCTTCAATGAAATTGCCGATGCTTCGCAACTAGAAAACGCATACATTTACGAACGCATAATCATGCATAACAGCTACAGGCTCATAGACAATGTAAATTGGCGAAACCAACCAAAAACGCATGATGAAATCAAGTTCGACCTAGATGTGCTTCAAAAAATTTACGAGATGGGAAACTAATGCACGGCTATTATTTCCACCCTTCACAGCGCAAATAATACACAGTAGCAGTTTGCTATATTTATCACACATTGTAGAGTTTTTTTAATAACTCCCCTTACTCACTTGCATAATCGTCAAAATAACCCTGAATCAAAATCACAGGTGTACCCTTATCACCGCTACCGCTCATCAAGTCGCAAAGACTGCCCACCAAGTCTGCAAATATTCTAGGTGTAGTGCCCTCGCGCCCTGCGCTAAACTTTGACTTTTCACGAATCAATTCTTTGATGGCAGCTTGTTTTTCCTGTTCTGAGGCTGCTGTGAGTCCTGCAAGTTTGTGTTGAATCTGGTTCTCGGCTTGTTCAGCGTCTCTTGTGTCTGTAATTTTGCGAATGTCTGATTGAGAATCCGAAAGTTCGAGCTTCACATTCGTTCTAAGTTCGACCTTATCAAGAAGCCCCGCCGCAAGTTTAAGCTTTACCTCATCAGGCTGACCGCCTAAGCGATCAGTGTGCCCGGGGGAAACCACAGGGTCAGCAAGCTCCCAAATCCCCGCACGGGGGTCTTTGAACGCGCCATCGCCATATACCAAAATCTCAGGTCTCACGCCAACTCTCAATTCTATCTCACTTCGTAGATCAGCTACAAACTTATCGCAATCACGAGGGAAGAGCTTTAGCTCATCGCCTGATGACAAGTTCGAGCCCAATATGCCGTAATCGGAATTATAACCACTGCCGTTTATTGGATTTTGTAAGATATCTCCAAGGGTGTATACTGTTTTTGCACCCGCTTTAATTAGCCTCCTCTTCGTGCGCTCGCGTGCATGTACCTCGCAGGCTAGAACATGGTCTGTCAGCCTCAAGATATCACGTGGATCACTTGAGAGATACACGGAAATATTATCTGAGAGTTGCTCATAAAGCTCTATATAATCCACTCCCGTGAAAGGATGCTTATATTCTCCTGTTACCCTCCTAAACTCATCAGCTGATAACAATCCAACAAGCCCATCTTCAACATCGTCTATCATTTCAATATCCATAATCGGATTGCCAAATTCGTCAGATGGAAACTGGAGCAATACACATACTTTTTTTGTACCCAAAGAAATGCCTTTCAAGATATTCAAAAAGCGGTTGCGACTCATGATAGGGAATACCACGCCCACAGTGCTATCGCCAAACTTATTACGTATGTCAACTGCAACATCATCAATGTTTGCAAAGTTATTCTGCGCTTTTGCGACCACTGCCTCTGTCACGCCTATGATATCCGACGATTTGAGCGTAAGCCCTTCTGATTTAAGCATGTCTTGTAATGACTCCGCGACAATTCTTGCTAAATTATCACCTCTATTTATTATCGGTGTGCGTACTCCGTATGCTGATGCTCCTATGTGTCTCATTTTAACTGCCCCCTCCGTTATTTTGCTTCCCCATTTTCTTGCGCAAAGCAACACTCATGCGCTCCAGTACATCCTTGTCCTGCGGCTTATTATGTCCGCTAATACATATATCAAAATCATATTTATCGTATAATTCGATAAGCCGCTTAAAAGTCGTAAAGTCTGTATCTATTTCAGGCAGAATCATCTCGTTTGTATCTCCGATATTATCACCCGCGTGCAGAACTTTGTCCTGCTCGTCATAAACACTTATACAGTCCTCAGTATGTCCAGGCGAGTGGAAAATGCTCACCCCGTCATCAGGGAAATACAATTTATCCTGAAAGACCAAGGTGGGCAGCTTTTTACGAACATCGCTTGCGATAACATGCTCCGCGTTTCTCTTCACCTCATCGTCCCAGTGCTTATCCACAAGCTCTCTGCAAATTGGATGAGATATTATAATGGCATCTTCAAAGCACCAATTGCCCCACACATGCTCCCAATGCCAATGAGTGTTTATGACAACAATGGGCTTTTTATCAGCTCCGATATACTCAAGTATCGGACGGACGCTGCTTGTGCCCACACCAGTATCTATAACATAATTGCGATTATCGCCAAGTATCAAGCCTAGGTTCAAATCCCATCCATACTTTGTTGGCTTTGTAAACATTATATTCCTAGCCGTGATTTTGACCGCCGTCATCGTGCGCATCTCTCCTTAACTATCTGACTGTGCCTTCTTATGGTACTTTTTAAGCTTACTAAACACCTTACCATAAACCGACTTCACAGGAAAGTTACCCTTCTCGCTGCGTACTCCCGCAGCAACCCCCATAAGTATCTCCACGCCCTCATCCACATGAGTAATCGGATAAATATGGAACTTATCATTTTTCACAGCCTCAATAACCTCACCGTTTAAAACCAAGTCCTTAACGTTTTGCCAAGGAATGATAACCCCCTGCGTTCCTGTCAGTCCTCTCTTGTTGCACAGCTCAAAGAACCCTTCAACCTTCTCAGTAACACCACCCACTGGCTGAATCTCGCCGAACTGATTAATGCTTCCAGTAACGCCTACCTCTTGACTTATAGGAGTCTCGCTTAAACTGGAGAGTATCGCAAATAGCTCTGTACTTGATGCACTGTCGCCATCCACCCCTGAATAGTTCTGCTCAAAGCACACCCTACAAGACAATGTCAGCGGGAACTCCTTCGCAAATACATGACCCAGATACCCTATTATTACCTGCGCACCTTTGCCATGTATTGGACCGCTCATCTCGACTTCTTTTTCGATATTGACAATCCCCGCTCTGCCCATATAGGTTGTCGCAGTTATTCTGGATGGCTTCGCAAAGGCATAATCGCCTAAATCCAAGACTGCAAGACCGTTTATCTGTCCCACTTTCTCACCGCTTGTTTCAATCATGATGAAATTCTCTTCCATCATTTTTCCTAGCTTATCTTCGTACATATTTAGCCTTTGCTTGCGCTCTTCTATAGCTTTTGTGACATATTTTGCGTTTACTTTCTTTTTCTTGTCAATCTTCGCCCAAGCGTCTGCTTCCAAAATGATTTCACAAAGCTTATCAAACTGCGCACTTAATTTGTCCTGTCTGTCTGCGAGCCTCGACGAATACTCAATCAACTCTTTCATCGCATCAACTTCAAAGTTCAAGCAGCCTCTACTTTCTATCTGCGTTTTTATATATCCCAAATGCCGAAAGACATTCGGCTTGTTGAAATCCATCTCATAGTCAAAGTCTGCGCGTATCTTAAACAACTTTTGAAAGTCATCGTCATACTCATAAATCAGTCCATAATAAAACGGCGTACCGACGATAATTACTTTCACATCGACCTTAGCGGACTCAGGTCTCACCCCGCTCATAGCAACCCCTGTCGAATATTCTCTAAGCGGCTCTATATTTATCTCACCAGTTCTAAGCACTCTTTTTAACCCATCCCACGCGAATACGCTTGAAAACAAATCAGACGCTTGTATAATCAAGTATCCGCCGTTGGCTTTATGCAATGCTCCTGACTTTATTTTCATAAAGTCAGTGGTGAAGTTACCGTGTTCATTGTCGTATTCTATATCGCCTACGAGGTTTGCGTATGTTGGATTATACTCTACGATAACAGGCGCACTCTTAGCGTCCGCGTTGTCCACTAAAACATTTACACTGTAACGAGTCATAAAGTCCCCGCCTTTTTTGCTATACCAAGGCAACATCGCAGCGATTGCGTCCTCTTCTTCACTCTCACCAGCTACGAACTCTTCAATGTTCTCCAGTATATCTTCTTTGACTGCTTTTAGGTATTTGACTATTTGCTCATCATCGCTATACTTTTCAAGTAAAGTGCCAATATATTGACCCACAACAAATAGACCCGTACTGTATTCTAAGTCACTGACTTCTGTGCGAATTTTCTTTTCATACTCTTTGACCTCACGCATTACTTTTGTTGCTTTTTCTGATACTTTTGCGGAGTTTTGGCTGATTAGCTCCTTCTCTTCTTCACTCAGCTCGTCATACTGCTCTTCTGTGATTGCGACGCCGTCCAGTATCGGCATGAAATAAATTCCTCCGTTTGTACTCTTTATACCAAAGTCAAACTGCTTCGCCTCTTCCGCTATTTCTTTAACTTTGCCGTCTCTGCTTTCTTGCAGCTTTTTGATAATGGAGTTTTTCTTATCTTCAAAGTCCCCCGCGGAAAATACTTTTTGAAGGTCTTCTGTCACTGACTCTATCATGTCTTTCATATCATCCGCAAAAACTTTAGCTGTACCCGCCTTTAGCATGAATAGGTCAGGTTTTTTTGGATTATCAAAATTATATACATAACACATGTCAGGAGGGGCAGGCTCACTCGCAGCAAGCTCTTTAGCAAACCGCTCAGAAAAAGTTGACTTACCCGAGCCCAAAATACCTGACACATAAATGTTGTAGCCTTTCGCCTTGACAGATAGCCCGAACTTAAGTGCCTTCTCCGCCCTCTCTTGACCTATTAGATCTTTGCATGGCTCAATATCTTTAAGCGTTTTAATCTGCTTCAAGTAGCCTTCGGTATCATAATTTTTCAACTCTTTATACGATAATTTTTTTGGCATGATGCCCCTCCATTTAGAGTGTGTCAATTATATTATAAATGCTTCCACATAATCAAGGCGTCTTCTTTAGTATCCGCATAATAGTTCTTGCGAATGCCTTCTACTTTGTACCCATTTCTTATATACAGCCGTTGTGCTTGTGCGTTATTCATCCTTACTTCAAGGGTGATACCTATCATTTCTCGTATTCTTGCAATTTGCTCAAGTCCCTCGACAAGCATCTGTCCTGCGCCCATCTTGCGGTACTCAAGCGATACGGCTATGTTTGTTATATGACCCTCATTCACCACATGCCACATTCCCGCATAGCCTATTATCTTATCTCCATGCGTGGCGACCAAATAAATAGCCATCTCATTCATACATGCGTCCCTGTACAAATCTTGCTTTGTCCATGGAACAGAGAATGAGCCTAGCTCAATATCATATACTTCATCCAAATCCTCTGGTGTAAATGGGCGTAAACCTATCATTGTCTCTCCTCGTACTCTCGTTCGGCTTGCGGCTTTCTGAGATATATTAGTTCAAGGTCGTTATAACCTATGCACATCTCTTTTTCGGCGCGCTCGATTGCCAATATACCCACAGAGGACGCTCTTTGCAACAAGCTATTAAAAGGTGCTATGCCAAACCCGCTATTTTTTATGGCTTCACCATGAATCAAGCATCCATCACCTAAAAATGTCACAGGGGCATCCAGTGTACAAACTCTGCCCAAAAACACACTAAAACCCTCATTCAGATTCGGTGTAAGTTCTTTCAATCCACTATTTTCACAAAGATATATAGAAGCATAAACCTCGCCTCTTCTCGCGTCCATAATCGCAGCCACAATCCTGTTTTCCATAAAAGCATTATATGCGAGTGCCTCGAGCGTAGGAACTGGTACTATTTTCAAGTTCGCCCCGTGCGCTAGAGCTTTTGCAGTAGAAGCGGCAAGTCTAAGCCCTGTAAAAGAGCCTGGCCCGTTTGAAAGGGCTATATGAGACATGTCTGATAGCTTTAACTTGGACAACTCAAGGACATGGGAAATAAGCGGCATCAAAGTCAATGAATGATTCTTTATGCAGCTCATGCTAAACTCAGCTATTATATTATTTCGCTCCACAATAGCGACAGATGCTGTATTTCCTGTAGTCTCCAGTGCTAAAATTCTCATAATACTCCTCATTCACTGCCTATCGCAATATATCTATACTCATCGCCCTTATCAGGACACTTGCTGATTTTTATTTGTATTGTGGTTTTTGGTATCTCCCCGCCTATCATCTCAGGCCACTCTATAAGGCAAACACCCTCGCCGTAAATATATTCATCAAAGCCGATGTTCAAAAGCTCCGATACATCCTCAATCCTGTACATGTCAAAATGATAAAGAGGCAAACGTCCATCCTCATGTATATTCAAAATCGCAAATGTCGGGCTAACCACATGCGCAGATACTCCAAGCCCCGCAGCAAATCCCTGTGCAAACAAGGTCTTGCCAGCACCCAAGTCTCCCGAGAGAGTGTATATCTCGCCCAATTTAGCGTTTTTAGCTATCTCTGCCGCGCGTTCATAGGTGTCTCCTGGCGCGTATGAATGAAATTCCTGCATGTAAGGTAGCCTCTCTCTTTCTTCACAATTTTAACCAACTTTAGTATTTTAGCACAAAGTAAAGAATTTTTCAATAAATTGATGTGTTTATGATAAGGCAGAGTCGAAAATAATCGATAATTCCCCAAAATCCACTTTCTTTCTTTACAAGTTGTTCACCATATCTTAATACAATTATCATTTGTATAAAAAGCCGACTTACGCTATAATAATAGTATAAGTATACTATATTGCATGGCAACTATCTTTTCGAAAATTAGTTCGCTGACAATTATTTATTAAGGAGGTTCTCTCGTGACAAAAAGAAAGATAACAACAAAGGCTTTGACAGCGCTTATGCTTGCATTTGCGCTATTGCTGTCGAGTTTTAGCATGCCAGTGATGGCGGACACGGATTTTACCGTAACAATTGATTTAGCTGGTGGAAGTATGAGTGGACAGACTACTTTTTCTGTTCCTGCGGGTGAAACTCTTATTCAAGCAGGATTCTCACTAGATACACCGACTCGTCAAGGATTCACATTTGACGGCTGGTCGGGCGGGTTTGACGCTAATACACCCGTTAATAGCAATATGAACATCACTGCACAGTGGCAACAAGATCGAATTGTCACTTTTAACCTTAATGGCGGAATGGTAGGAGGTAGTAGTGGAAATCAGAGCAGACAAGTGCCTCATAATCAGAGCATAAGTAGTGCTGGTCTATCCATGCCACAGCCGACAAAGCAAGGCTATACATTTAACAGCTGGCAAATAAATACTGGTGGTAGTGGAGCCTTTACTGAAGGTACTCCCGTAACTTCTAATATGACTGTAGTGGCGCAATGGACAGCTATTCCGCCAACAACAGCCACCGTAACATTCAACCTCGGCGGCGGTAATATCAACAACAACATCAACTCTGTCACAAGAACCGTAACCATCGGACAGGGCGTCGGCACTGGAAATATGCCACCAAATCCAGTAAGAGCGGGCTTCGTATTCAACGGTTGGCGCGCGAATAACGCAGCATTTGACGCAAGTACAGAGATTACCGGTGCTACAACCGTAACAGCGCAGTGGACTCAAGCGCCTCCAGTAACCATAACCTTCAACCTAGCTGGAGGCGTTATCGGGACTTCCTCTGCAAATGTAACTCGCAATGTGCCACATGGTCAGAGCATTGCTAACACAACGGGCGTAAATATGCCAACCCCAACAAGGGCTGGTCATACTTTTGTACGCTGGCAAATGACAAATAATCAAGAATTTTTCGCAAGTACACCTGTTACCGCAAACATAACAGTAACAGCGCAATGGACAGCCAATAACCAAGCCACCGTAACCTTCAACCTAAATGGTGGTCATATAGACAATGATACCCAAAACCAATTCAGAACAGTGCCTATAGGTCAGACGATAAACAACACAACAAACGTGACTATGCCTTCGAATCCATCAAGAACAGGGTATACTTTTCACGGTTGGCGAATGACAAACAATAATACTTTCAATGGAAGTACTATCGTTAATTCAAATATAACCGTAACAGCTAACTGGACAGCTAACAATCAAGCCACAATAACCTTCAACCTAGACGGCGGAACGATTGGAGGCAGCAGTGCAAATCAAACCAGAGTTGTAAACAGAGGGCAAAGCATAAACAATACATCAAATGTATCCATGCCCACGAATCCGACGAGGTCAGGCTTTACCTTCGTGCGTTGGGAGTTGTCTAATGGAGATGTATTTACTGGGGCTACAGTAGTAGATGAAAACATTACTGTATACGCGCAGTGGGTATCGGGTGATCGGTTCGTCGTAACTTTTGACCTAAACAATGGCAGAATCGGAAACAGCACCACAAACCCAACCAGACACGTAAATAGAAATCAGAGTATAAACAATACCTCAGGTGTATCAATGCCTGCTAATCCAACGAGACAAGGGTTTACCTTCAACGGCTGGGAAATGTCAAACGGCAACGAATTCACTGGGGCTACAACAGTTAATTCAAACATTACTGTAACTGCCCAGTGGATATCTGGTAATCAAGCGACTGTAACATTCAACCTCAACGGCGGTACGATTGGAAATAACAATACAAACCCAACAAGAACCGTAACTATTGGGCAAAGTATAAACAATACCTCAGGTGTATCTATGCCCGCGAATCCAACAAGGCAAGGTTTCACCTTTGCAGGCTGGGAAATGGCAAATGGCAATACTTTCACAGCAGCCACAGTCGTTAATTCAAATATTACTGTAACTGCTCAATGGACGAATGCAAATCAGGCAACCGTAACCTTCAATTTAAACGGAGGCGCAATAGGGACAATTACTGCAAACCAAACCCGCGATATACCAATCGGGCAGAATATAAGCAACACAGCAGGTGTAACTCTGCCGCCGAACCCAACAAGGCAAGGATTTGTTTTCAACGGTTGGCAAATGGCAAACGGAAGTCCGTTTAACGCAAACACAATTGTCAATAATTCGTTTACAGTAACGGCGCAGTGGACTTTCACGACTGCTCAAAATCCTGCTCCTTTGGTTAATCAAATTATAACATTAAACGAGCATGGCGTTATAACAGTGGGTGGCACTGTAGTAGACTTACCAGGAGACATGGGAAGATTCCATATAAATGCTGATGGTGTTTCTGTGCTTCCTGCACGTGCGGTTTTATCCGTACTCTTTGGCGCAGACCCATATGATCCGTATCTTTTTGTTTGGTATGCTGATATATCTACTTTTGTTATAGACCCACAAGGTCATAATATACGCATACAAGTAAATAATCAAACGATGTTCGTCGGCGGTATGCCACGCACAATAATGTCAGGGACAGGTGATGCGGCATTCCCATATGCAGCGTATGTAGACCCAAGAGATAGTCGTATGTATGCCCCTGTACGCGCCATCGCTGAATCCGTTGGTTTTACTGTAGAATGGAATGCAGCGACTAGTACCGTCACTTTGATACCACCTGTTGCTTTCTAGAGCTTAGATACGAGAGTTAGTTATATACACATAAACTTCAACACAAAAAATGCCATCGGCTTAGAAGAGCTGACGGCATTTTTTGTGTTGCTGAGTTCTATAGATGGGACAATATTGTCAACGTGACGACAATTTAATTCATAAACATATACAGTTTTTAAATATTTAATCACATATTATCGACATTTTGTCTTAACATATTGCAATGACATTTGATAAGTGCTATTATTTTATAAAATATAAATATTGATTGAGCAACTTTTTATCATTTGTTATGACTTTTGTGAAGTTTAACAACACATAAAAAGTGAATTAAAGTGAATTAATGAAGGGGGGGAGAGTATATCAAGTGCTATAAAAGGCATCAAGTTTTCGATTTTCTGCTTCTCATCTAGAACGGAGGTGAAGGAAAGACATCCAACATTTTTAAAGATTTAATAGGTATAGCAGTGAACTACCCCGCTGCAAATAGCGGGGCATCGGCTTAATACAGCGCGGCAAGCCACGAGGTATTAAACCTGTTCACTCCGCGGCGTTCGCTAAGTGCAAAAACGCTTGCATTTTTGCGCTCAGCTCACTGTTCCGCGAGAATAAAAGCCCGTTCAATCGCTTGTCGGGTTCTTCAAGTTCTTTGTAATTTTCGACTGTAGTTTGTATGAAACGAGTGAAAATTGAAAGGAAGAAAATCATATGAAGAAGATAGTTGCTTTGTTTTTAGCCTTTGTAATGATAATACCAGCTAACTTTAGCATGTTTGCTGATGAGTACCTTCCTCTAGACTATCAATATATGTTGACAGAGATGGGTTCAGGTACTATGGATCAACAAGAGTTGTTAGAGTTAATCCAGTCAGCTTATGTGACTTATCAAGAAACCATGCAAGAAAACAACTCACCTCTAACGGCAAATCAACAGGCATGGTTAAACCTAATTAATTACGATAATGTAGTGCGGGTCGCACGCACGCTAACTGAATATCCGTTCGGTTCTCGCGTTGGTGCGTCTTGGCGTTACGACATGTTTATAGAGTACGCGAGCAATTTGCTTGAAAGTTGGGGATATGAACCATGGATTCATGAGTTTGATTCTACCGCACCCAACCGCCAATCTCCAGATGGTATGCCAAACAGGAGATATAACAACGGCTGGGTAGAAATAGGCGGAAGAAGATATATGATGTATGGTCCTGCTTTTGCAGCAGCTGGTTCTGCGTACGCATGGTCAGTACCAGGCGGCACAGCATCAGCAACTGCTGCAAGTGCTGTTGTTATTCCTTGGCAAGGTGTAGCTGGAAATCTTGGTCAAGAGGCTGCTTTCCCAGCAGGTTCTTTTACAATTCCTGCGAATGTGGATGTGAACGGCAGAGTAGTATTTGTTCCGCTCGGGCATGGTCCTACTATGCACCAACCAGCTATGATACACCCAACTGCTCCTAGATTCCA
>Ga0123355_10001163_pt1 | contig 36472 bp, 17 predicted proteins | sample TergutEmb28metaG_3_FD_89872 | JGI IMG/M metagenome (GOLD analysis project Ga0123355, IMG submission 89872) | Embiratermes neotenicus P1 segment gut microbial communities from Petit-Saut dam, French Guiana - Emb289 P1 | ecosystem: Host-associated > Arthropoda: Insects > Digestive system > Gut ...
GAGTGGACCCCGTTCCAGACCCACTACTACTCAGAAAATCTGGTAGCGCCGGGGATCGAACCCGGGACCTCTGTATCTGTAGCCAGAAACTCTGACCACTAGACCACAGAGGCGGTCATTATATATAATTACAAATAATAAAACTTTATGACAAACGTTATACATGTACTGTTTTATGGTTTACACTCCCCTAGATGTTTCCGCTTAAGTAAGCCATCTTCAGCAAGACTTCATCACAAAGGAAAACAGTACATCTAACATACAATACACTTCATCAATTATGCGGTGCAAATACGTACAGTGTTGCAGCTAGAGGCATAATATTCTGAGTGTACTGACTGAATTCATTTGGTTTGGGACAGTCTAGTAGTAGACTTGTGAACATGACAAAGAACCTTCTGGTAACACAAGAGGCAGGGTATTTTACTACCAAAGCTACCTCACACGGACTCTGCTCCAAGAAATTATAGCACCTTCGCCTCACGTTCTACCATATCCCATGAGAATACAACTGTAAATGAAGATGCAACTTCTTAGAATCAATATGTAAATTACATCACTGAACCTACCTCCAGCAATGTACAATTATCAGTTCAGAATGTCTAATCACCAATCATACCTTCAATGGCCATTTTCTTCTTGTATGGGTGATCTTGATTTTCAAGTCACATGACTGAAGCAACATAAGAGAATTACAATTCTAGCACTCTGAAAGAATGTCACAAATACAAGTACCAGGGCACAGCAAGAGATAATGCAAATGAAAAACACTGATGGGTGAGTGCTGGCACTTAAGTGAATGAAGTACATGGAGAGCAACATATTCAATATACATTCAAATCCAGAAATTCACCCTGCCCTACACAATTCTCATGTTGGAAACAGAATATTAACATTAAACACTGTCTGCAGACAACAAATCTGTGAATCTATGCAACAGAAACCAACACCTAAACTGCTATGATCAAACACGTGAGCTATTACTATGCCAATAAAAACATGTCCACAGAATACATTTATTCTCAGATCAATGACAAATATAACAACACAAAGTTCCGTCAACTAAAGGGTAAACGGCTTGTTCAAAGACAAGATAAGCCACCAAAATTTGTATCCTGTAAAATGGATACACAAGAGGAGGGCAGTCAAAAAAAGTAACACATCCACAGCTCAACATAAATGCAGCTTTCTTTATTGACAAAAACCCACATGTAAGCAGAAGACTTGACACGAATGTAACAGTATTACTGAATGAGATGCAAGCTACAGGGACCTCTCCTACATTTAGAAAGATACAAACTAGTATGACATTTTATTCAGCACCACCTGTACTGCAGTCAGAAAACTGAAGAAACATCCAACAGGATACTATCTATAGCAGAAGTGTGCTGGAAGGACACATGAGCTCCAGCTGTTTCAATGTTTTTATAATCGTATAACACGCATTGTATTTCCTACAGTATATAAAAGAACAGGAGACACTTTTCACACAACCTCCCACCTGAAACACATTTATAACAATATGTGCTGTTTGACAGTTATGCAGATAGGAGCGTAACCAGAAACTGGAAACATGGAATAGTATGGAAATTATGTCATAATTAAATCCATCCAGTACACACCCATAATTCTGGAATTTGTGTGATGCATGCAATAAATACATACTTCCAGAAGAATATATAGATACATAAGATTATATATATATATATATATATATATATATATATATACATATCCTACTTATCCAACCCTCATGACCATGTTATGTATCTGTTCACGCTTATCCAAAAGTTAGTAACAACTACTGTTAAAAGCTACCCTTTTAGACTTCATCCATCATCCTAATTTTAGAAATATATATCTTAATTCTTATAAAACCAGCTTTATTTCCATCTTCAGGGTAAGAGAGCAGTCCTAACCGGGGGAACAGAACAGGTAATTCTTCATGTCCTGTCCACCTAAACCGAAAAACAGCCCACTTCCAAATTGCTGAGATTTATGTCAAAAAGTCATATGCAATGATCAAAGTTGTCATTTATGTTTTAAAAAAAGAAGGGCGCAGTATGGTATCCTATGGATCATCCCTCTAGGTATATCCCTCAGCTTCTCTGGGGTTTCCCTATACACCCCCTTCATTCCTATTCCCATTCTCTCCATAGTAATGTTGGCAGTAACAAATTATTTGCGCTGGTTTACATGTACCAGAAAGGGGGAAGGGGAGAGGAGATAAATACCTCCACACAAAGAACAGAAGGAACTGTAAACACCAACACCTTCACCACACATGGGGCTTCCCCCATGGTTTTAGAACAGAAAGATTTGCAGAGTGCATACATAACAACCTTAAACATATTACAGAACAGTCAAAGGCATTCTATCCCAGGGACGCAAAAATTTTCTAAAAATCTGGGAGCCACCTCAAACTTCTAGGTGCTAGAAGGGTGAGACGAAACAAGTTACACTAAGGAGCCCATACTATCAGGAGCCACCACACAAAATTCAGTTGCCAGGGTGACTCACTACCCAGAATTTGTGAACCCCTGGCCTAAGCATGAAATCTATTGTGTCTGGGATTAGTGAAATTTAGCATGACTGGTATTCCGAGATGTAAGCTAGTTCCAAGATACTGCGCACTTTAAAAATGGCATACAGCAACTATGAACATGCCTACACCACGATATGAGATTATATTCCGATATGAGATTATATTCCTTGAAAGTGTTCATATTATTAACAGTTGTTGTCACAAGGGTATGTTTCCCCATAAACCTGTACGGCACAAATCAAGATGTGTTCCACCTCTGGGAACACAAGCAACTTCTTAACATCACTCAACAATCGAACCTTGTCAAAGTACTGCATTTCACAGCATGCCACCATGCTTTAATCAACTAAAGGATATTATATGTGTCTGTGCAGGAGGCCACAGAATGTTCTGCTGAATGTAATGAACAGTGATATTTCAACTACACCAAAGACTTTGACTAAATGAATAACATTTTTATTTGCACAACTGTCTGCCCTACCGGCCAAGTCAGGTGGTTAAAAGGCGAATGAACCAATGTTTCAAGGAACAGCCCTGTCCTTGTCACAGCCTGATGAGGACAAACATGGTTCTCCATACGTTGGTTTATTCACCTTGATGTCCTGATATGTCTGGTAGAATGAGTTTTATCATGTCACAATAAAGCTTTGGATTATACTGTTTTCTTATTTATTCATAATTTACTTGGCAGAAACCCATCTCCTGCTTAAAACCTCTGCATTATGGTCTTTTCTTCAATCATTCTAAAAGGTTCATCTGCTTCCTTCAAAATTAATCCATGGCTTTTCATTCCCAAGACCTTAACTGGTGGTGGAGAAACTTCATGTCTTGACATCCTGCAATGGTGCATTCTACTGCCAAAGTTCAATCAGATTTCTGCTCAATAACAATTCCTCTGAATGAGATGCAATCAATTCATCATCTGTGTTCTCTACTACTAAATTAAGTCACCTCCCCCAATTCATAAGCATCTCTGGTTATCTACTCAGGGCCTATTTTGTGCCTTGAAAACCTGACAAAAGTTGTGGTAAAAGTTTCACAAAAGATCTATTCACTGATCAATCAATCTTAACCTAATAATCACCAACATTATTCCCTCAATTGAAAACATTACGGCCCTTCCAGAATGAAGAGCACTAACAATAAATCCCAGATGTCACCATGCAGCAGACAAACAGTACTGAGTGTATGTGATGACACTGCCAAAAATGAGTGCAGCTTCTGAACATTCTAAATTAAACAATGTCGAATTTCTTGGACAATACATATGATTCAAATACTCTGACACACATTGCATGGCTGATTCATTCCTTTGTTTGTACTCTGTTAACAAGAACAAGATGCTAGCTGATGCTGACTTCTAGTAAGACAATGGACTTCAAATGCACAATCAAATCACAGGTTACGACCATGCTTGAAAACCTGTCATAAGCAAAACCGTTTATCTGTATCACGTAACGGTTTCCTACAACACTGCCTTACATGCAAATTTCACATCAACATACCAAACTCCATGAACATTATCAATTCCACCTGCAAGATCCCCAAGTGTGTAGGCTGATTCTGAAAACTTTCCATTTCAAGTTTCCCCACAGACACGACTGCCACAGTCCTCTAAAAATTATTCAGTCACAACAGCTCTAGTGCCCCGAGAATTTTCTGTAGCATATACATGTGCCTTACTGGAAATACGCATTATCCTTTCATATTTGGTTAATTCTTAAAACATCTCCAAAAATTTCATTCACATATTGTTCTGTAAGAGATGTCATGAAATAATATGGGGCTATGATTCTTGTAGCATTTATAGCACAATGCCAATTTCTGGTCATGTAATGGGACCTGCTGAATAACATGCGCATTCAAAATAGGCAATGGTATGTTTTATGACAATTCATGAAGTGAAAGCACTATAAAATCAGTCATTAAAAGGAGGTGAGAGTCAAGTACACTTCCATGAAGGTAAAGAAATGTATCTCTGTACTTCAAACACACCACAAAGGTATATTTACGCTTTTCCGGAAAATGAGGCAAGCAACAAGCTTCTTGCCAAACCAACTTCAGATACAAAGAAAGGAGCCCCCTCCCCCATAACAATGGAGCAAGGGTTGTTGAGCCCCAGAGCTGGCAGAGTTGCTTAGCAGAGAAAATTTTCTCAAACTAAAATTCCTCCCCCACACTCCAGCAACTGAGCTATCCTGACTCCCTACATCAACATGAATGCTTTTGTAAGAAGCCAGTTGCAAAAAGTGTGTCAAAACCAATCTAGCAGGTTACAGCGGTCTTATATGGACCAAACACTGTGATCTCGTTGCGTTTGCAGTACAAAGATAAAATAAAATTATAAATGTACTCAGTCTAACACAACAATATATTATATTAATGGTTACTAGTTTCAGCCTAATGGCCATCATCAAGCCATTTCACAAAAACTTAAAAAGTCTGGTACATACGGTGCAAAATCATCAATTTATATGGGATCATATAAACTGACAATTTTGCACTATATGTACCAGACTTTTTAAGTTTTTGTGAAATGGCCTGATGAGGGCCATTAAGGCTAAAACTAGTAGCCATTAATATAATATATTGTTGTGTTAGACTGAGTACATTTATAATTCTATTTTATCATCGAACTCTGAGTTCACGCATCTACGAATGAGCACTGGACACCCAGTTAATTTACAGAAAGTGATCTCTGTACACTATACAACTGAGTTAAGATGGTGTTTTATTATCACTGTAAGCTTGTAGACACTAAATACGAAGAACATCAAAGTCTAAACACAATGACATCCTGGCCCCTTCAGTAAAGAACTTTGACAACTTTGGTGAATCTCATTTCATTGTACTGCGCAGTTCCTGGAGTTCACATCTCTTCATATCAGCAACACACTTTATTAACATGCCAAAATAAAATATATAGTATAGTTTGCAGGGTGGAGGTAAATACAGAGACTGGGAACAAAATTTATGAAGATGCCTGTAAGGCTTTCTTCTAACATAATTCTCAACAACACACATAATGCTGGTTCAACATAAACACAATGAATGCTCACAAAAATGAGCACAGATAAACTCTGCAAGACAGCTCCATATCACGATCTTCTTCTTTATGTCAATGCACATCATCAATGTATGTACTCCTGAACATTGAACAAAACTTCAAACCTTAACACATAATTTGAGAAATTCCTTGTTGGGAATATGAATATGCCAGAACCATGAAGCTCTGGGTTTGGATTAGGTTGTTGTCTTGATGAATCCTAATGGGAATTCACATAAATGTTCCATTGACAATTCCACCATAACCTTAAAGACCAAAATGGTGGCCTCTCCATGCCACCTTTATAACAATGAAAATAAGGCAACACCATTTACTAGTAGAACATTAATAACATAAACGTATATCATGGGTCAAGAAACTTTCCAAACACCTAACATAACAGGATTGAGCTGGTAAGGGTGCCCGGACATATGGGAACTGACGGAAATTAAATAGATGGTTCATCAGCCAGACAAGGCACCTCACATCCACTCGTACATAGTATAACCTAAGCCAATCCTAGGCTTATATGCAAGGGTTGCCAGAGGGGGTGATCAGGGACTGCACCAGTAGAAAACAGGAGGGTTATTGGCAGTCTATTCGAAGATAAACACAGGCTATGGGCTTTCTTACCCTTAATTACATACCACCAGGTTTTAACATTTCAAAATTCTGCACGGTGCTCACACTATGTTTGTGTTTGCAAAGATCTCTGAACAAACAGCGACTTTGCCCTATACAAATTAACAGGCCGGTTTTGTGTAACTGAGATGGACAGCATTTACTGTGTGGTATGCACGGAGTCCTTACGCAAAACTGACAGTTTCGTCCTCAAAGACCCTCTGCTAGAAAAGCTGGAGAATTATTCAACATTTGCAGAAACAAGCTTCGCATAATGACAGGGTTGTCAAGCGGACACTGCCATTTAAAAGGGTATCTAAACTGGAGCTGGCAAACAGTCTTGAGTGTGACAGATGCAAAAAGCACGTGAAATGGCCTCACATTCTTTGTGACTAGGACGCTCCAGCCACATTAAGATTCAGGCACCTGATTAACCCTTTGACGCCTGACGACGACTAGTGGTTGTACCGCACCGCTAACCTCTAAACGTTGCATTTTATATATTTATTCAACAAATATAGGTACTGAATATTTTAAACGTGGTATATACTCTCCATTTTTTCCTCTTCAAAATGCAGTTTGTTTCATAAATCTAAAATATTTGGTTCCTGTATTAATCACATTTTATACAGAGGGTGTGCTAAAATTAAAAAAATAATTCCGGCACCAAAAGGTTAAACTTTTTATGAAATCAGGTGACCCTAAGGACATGTCAGCAAAATGGTGCACTTTGCTCAGAGTATGAGGCTGTTTAATGAATGACTGTAAAGGGTGGTCCATACTAATCACTGCAGTGTCTGCCTTTCTTGTATTCTCTACTCTAAAAGCCTAGAAGCCACCTTCAAATTCACGGCATCAGAAAGATGACAAGTTCTGTAGCAACGACCTAAAATTCTGGAGTGACTCATGGCCCTGACTGTTATAGCGCACTGTCAGCTCAGTGCAGGCAAACTGATCCACATTTCTCTATGCAAAGGAAAAAACTGCAGCCATTATGCTGAAAATAATATGCACTACTGCACAAAATTTATGTGCCAAGATTTTTGTACCCCATTATTATATGCATGAAGACCATATCTTCTGGGAAGTAATGTCACGTAGTCTGGTAGAATCATTATCTGAATTCACTAACCAGTTAACATATGAATTCAACATAGATTCACCACTAGTCTCAGTTAAGTGTGCAAGCATACTACTATAGCCCAGTTAGAGTGAATCAATACAACCCCAGAAGAAATTCTGCTACATATCAATTAAAATTAAAAACACAACTATTAAAAATGGCATCCAAAGTATAATGTAAGGTACAGCACAATGTCTGTTTCACATTCATAAAAAGTGCATACGAATATCAATACGATATTAACAGAATATCAATACAATATTAACAATCAGTCTCACCGCATCTACAATTCAGCACTTTCAATCATACTGCAACAAATACCAATGTCACCTTGCCAATTTCATTATAATAAATTCTCTTCTTATGTGCACAGTACAATGCACTGACCTAAAACTTGGGTCCAAGAGTCTGCATGGAATGTGAAGTCCTCTCTCTATGACACACTTTCATAACAGAATAGTGACAACTGCACTCTACTTCTGCTGCTGCCTACTTGTTGACATCTCCACAGGAAATAACGTGCGGTTCTCCATACAATAACCAAAGTGTATGAAACTATTTACCCCCTTGGAAACCAGTCATCCACCCAACCAAGAATGTGTTTACAGAGTGTGCAGCAATTAGTAGCAAAGGGAAAAAGACAGTAAGACTGACAAGTTCTGCAAGGCTTGTTACTGTCCCCCTTCCAGAATACCAGAATTGAGCATCAGGACATGGTAAGTGTCCAATTTCCTTACTGGTAAAGTTCTCACTGCTTTTAATTTAAAACAGCATGGCAGGTTTGGCTAGGATAGTGTAGCCTGTACCAGCTACTCACTGAACAGCCTAGGAATTGAATCCCAGTGGATGCTAGATGTTTCCACACCTGTCCAAACTTGCATTTGGGACCCACAAAGCCTCCTGCACAAGAGGTAACAGGTCATTCCCAGCTGGGGTAAATCGGCCAGGACATAGTGTTACACAACCATCCCCATCTAGCGCCAACGCTAAAGAAAGTGTGCTATACGTCTACTCCGTCTGCGCCTTCATGAATTCACATACAGTGGTGGCATGGTTCCACTGACTTTGGTCAGCCTCTCACACCAGTACTACACATACTCAACAGGTAAGTAGGTGGGTCTTAGCTGATATGTGTACCTAAGAGAAAGCATCTCGACCCTGTCGGTAATCAAGGGGGTTGCCCCGGCCCACCCACTACACCGATCGGACCACCCCTGCTTCTTCCGTGACCAAATTACACGTGTTAAGTGAAGGAAACCTTCTCATTAAAACGACTTAATATATTACGTGCAAAAGCAAGCCTGTCTTTCTCGGACGTGCAATATAATTCTTCACATTCCAGACTACCCATTTTCATACGCTGCAGGACAGGAAACAATGATACTTTATTTACAACATAAGAAGATTTGCACAAAGTATGCGAACGTATAGTCCCACATACAACCGCCTACCACGCACCATTAATGCAGTTACCTTGCAACCAACCACGCGTCGCTGAAACACGTCATACCCTTCATTTCACCTTGGAGGCCATTTTGGACTTTTAGAATGGATGCACAATAAACTTACCATTGCTCCGAATATTATCACGCCAAATTCACATTACACCACAAGTCTTCATGACATTCTTTTTTGTAACTGTTCAGAATCTGAAACCACACAAGTTACGTATTACCTTCTATCCCGAAATGGAATTGGCGACGGCATAAGCTCACAGCAATTACACAAAAACTTAATGACGGTAACACCATCACTATCTCCACAATATCATTAAATAAGTCACTATTCATATGCACAATAACATCATGGAATAAAGGACTTCAATATATCGCAATTAAACTGTACTACCTACAACATGCACCCTACGTATGGAAAAAGTGTTTCTCTTGTGCAGCTATTTTGCCATTAGTGTGTACAATAAGGGCTAGTTACGAAATCTCTTCTATCATTAAAAAATGCAAATAGGTATGAATATGGCTATACTAACAAACAGTATTTCAAAGCTTTTAGTTCCATAATACCCCAAGCATACAACGCGAACAATGGCCATCCCTCGCTAACGACCTGGCAAAACTATGCGCAAACATTGTGCGCAAGACCCCACCCAACTACGTCACACCACTACCACAAACCAGGTTACCTACATCCGACTTTCCGAACCAAACATGACAATTATTTTCATTCACGTAACTCAAACAACTTATTATACAAAACATGTAACGTCACTGTCCCAAAAAAGTCTGAGTCAGATTTCCCTACCCACATCTAAGCTTCCAGACCGACCGCAGCCACCACGTTACTAAACTGCGATACCGTGACATATAGCGTAATTAAATACATTGGATGCTTCAATATAGAACCGACCCATTTGTCACTTACTCCAAGTTAGGCATTTTCCCATGAAATGAAATACAAGTGATGAAATGGGTAATTTATTGGGCACTATGTATACGGAATGAACAAGCGATCTGGTTGAACTGCTTGGGGTGCAAATTCTCATCAACCGTACTTCTCATTCGGCATCTGAAAATAAACAACATGTACCTGTAAAAATTACGTCAATCGACAAAAATACAACTTCAACAATGCAAAAACGAAATATTCGAACCAAAATACCAAATTCACACACTCACCTAAACCTCATCAACTGTGATACTAGCTTCTTCTGGAAATTGAACGTCACCAAGTACAAGCCCCCCGCACCCCGCACTTCTCTTCCAACGTCCGGCAACAACAGGCGGGGGCAACCAACGAATAACTGAATTATTGGCAGATTGATTGAAAAAGCACACTTTTGATTCTATATTTTTGCGAAACTGCTTATATTTCCATCAATCAATTGTGCTATAAATGAACTTTATTAATTTACATACTTCAGTTCTGAGCAGATGCTTTCAGAAATTTAATTTTTCCAATTGACTCTGTGTAACGACACGGTTATAGTTCTTTTGGAACGTTGTCGAATGGCTCTAATCCATGACCAAATATGTCCGATGCAATATGGCGTTGTGCTCTTATATGCGATATGCAGTGAGTTATTGGAGTACTAAGTTTACACGCATACCGCTGTATAAATGTCCAGCTACTAGTGGCTTACTTCAGGTAAACGTGCTTCAGTAAAGAGTAAAATGTGTAAACAACCAACAAATTCACTTGTTTTATGATGTATTTTTTATTGATAAGTTCACCCGAATGTTTGGCCAGTAATCCAGCCATTTTCAGGGTTATGATACAATAATAAAATTGTAGTTAAATGTGGCACCATCACTCCATAACATTAAAAATATATATAATTTCGGTTAAAAGCAGTGCACCACACAGACAGCACATCACATATGCTCTGGATTAAAACTTCCACTACCTTATAATTAGGCACGTTTATCCTATATTGTTTTACATTATTATTAAAAAATAAAGTTTTTACCGAATTTATATATATATAATTTTAATATTATGGAGTGATGGTGACACATTTAACTACAATTGTATTACTGTATCATCTCCTTGAAGATGGCCGGTTTACTGGCCGAAACATGTTGGTGACCATATTATAAATAAAATTGAAGTGCATTTGTTGGTTCATACATTTTACAAATAAATTAATCCATGTTATATGGAACATATTACAGTACCTCAGTAAGTTTTTTTTTTTTTGAACTGCCTACTATAGACATGCAGTATAGGTAATTGTTATAACACACATTTTCCAGAAACCTTCTGTACATATTAAGTGAAAATGTGGTTTCAAGGTCCTTTATATGGGCTGTATTGCATGAATGTGGACCAGTGAAGGGCTGTCTGAAATTGTAGCTGGAGATGAAAGTCGTTTCATATTTCTGTTGAAATTTCTATGGCCTATATACTAGTATTTTGTATAAAAGGGCTCACTTCAAAATTGTGACTGGAGATGGAAGTTGTTAAATTTTTTTTGTCAACATTTCTGTGGCTTTTATACTAGTATTGTGTACAAACAGAATGGAATGTATCTGATGAGATATGTCTGCCATTGCATTCTACCATTGTATTCTGGAGGTACTGTTCCAGTTAGAGCTGAGACTGTAGCTAAGCCTCAGTTTTTTTTATCATAGCTTTTCCAAGGTGCACCACACTGATACCAGGGTAGTTCAATTATGCCATGACTGTTTCCTGCCAATTCCTTAGGAATTATCATACCATTTCATACAGTATGGTTTAAGACTGACACCATTGGAACTGGGAAATGTAGGCATTGTATGATAGTTCTGGCACTTTCACATTATTTCCTAGACCCTAAAAATGGTTACATCAAGGCCCTATGAAACATTTATAATTATTCACCAGCTGACAGTGTCATATCCCAGAAGACTGGAATCTTCATCAGCACCAGTGTGAAAACTTCACATCTCTAACTTTCCCATGCATAGATGCATTCTTCCAAGGCGTGATGCCAGGAAAGAAGCAAGAAAAAGAAGTGCACCATAAAATCACTGTAAAGAGCCATTAGAAGTAAAAGCCAGTGTCATATTCTCATAAATCTGGATAGATGTTTGAAGAGAAGTTTCATTACTGACTTTGTCGTCTCATACCATTAATTTGCTCTGTTAGCCCCTAGGAGCAAATAAGCTGTCATCAGACAACCGACTCATTTTACTAAGGCATAAATTTTGCATGTGAAATAGTACAGAATTATCATAGCTCTGTTGGACTTCATTATCCAAATTGTTTTAAAAATATATTTGCAGGTTCTGTTCACACGTTCTTTAGCAGTTGGTCACCAACTATATAGTGAAGCAGAATCACATGTGGATGCCAAGGATGACAAAAAGCATGATCCCTCAGTGGATCGTACCACTATTATTTCTGTAGAGACTAGTAAGAAGTATTTGAAGAGTGAAGGTATGTGTTACATATCTTACAGATAAATATGAATGGAAAGTATTACGTGAAGTTTGTATCAAATTTCCATGTCCTTAAGGGGAGCAGCATTGCTGTTATGGATGTATTAAATGTGAATTGTGATTATATTTTGTTTACATGATTAAATATAACAAAAATGATACACCCAATTCATAATTTTGTTCACAACTGCTGAGAAGGGAAGGAGCCTTTCAGTGAAGCTGCTGGTTGTGTGTCTATACTTTTAAGTCACAGAATTGATGGCCAGCTCCTTGTTTGTAGTGTTCTTTGCAATCATATTGTAGAATATGTATTTGGTAGCTAAGTATTCCTTTATTTCTTGGCTGATATCTTCAGCCAGTAGAGATGATGCATTACATATTTAAATGAGTATCACATTACTGATTAGATGATTTATGGTTGGAGAATGCCATATGTAATATACATAAAATGAATAGGTAAAGAAGCGGTCAGCTCAGACATTATATATGTCACATTTTGTTGCTGGACACACAATTTTCATTCATACTGACCCAACTAAACTACCAAATTACACAAATACCAAACCAAATGTAGGGGTTACATTACACAGTTTTCTTTCCCAGTCAATTCAAATTCTAGGTAGTATATAAATGTACAAATTTTTTACAGCTAGCAGCTGTTTCCTTTCCTTTTGTCATATATATATATATATATATATATATATATATATTATGCACTGCAATTTCATTTATTAAATCACTTACAACTTTCTTTGCTGCAGACAGGTTTCCCCTGACTTACACAAATTTAATGTTATTATTTCTTATGCAATATTTCAGTTTAATTTTTAACTGAAGATTGCAAAATAAAAGTGAATAAAAATCAGAATATGTAAATGACAAAAATTAATTGTATTAATTCTATATATTTACATATCTTGCAGTGAAAATTATAAGGAAAAGAAATTTTCAGTTACTCAATACTTAATTACACACTGAGCCTTGGGAATGCAGCTGTGAAGTAAGATGGGAAATATCTTTATACCTAAATCACAATAAAGGGTGTTTCAGTATGCCCTTCTGCATGCTTTTGTTGTGAATGATTATTTGCAATTCAGATATGACATAATGGTATTCATTTTTGTACTGTAAATGAAGCTATTAGACTTAGGCTCTTTGCTGCGCAATAGAGAGGGTAGAAGTCTAGATGGCACCCACTGCATAATAGACATCGCTTAAGTCTAAAACTTCATGTAAAACATTTTTAACTATTTTTCAGTGCTATGTATAATTATTATATATGGTAATTGATGATCATCACTGCAAAATCTGTGGTATTTCCTTGCTCTTAAGTAATGTGTGTGTCTAGTAAATGCATCAACACCAGTTGTGTGAAGTTGGGGGAGTGGGGGCATTGGTAGTTCCCAGTTGCAAAATGTCCTCACAAAAGTACACCTTGTCACTCATTACTGAAATATTTTATTACATATGATTTGTGTGTGTACAAGTATGTTAGGGATTCATGAATTCTGGATGTATGGTGGTACCTGATATTTTCTGCGTAATTGTTGCACTTTTTCCCTTACATACAAAAGTGCGTATAAGTTCAAATGTACCAGGCAGAAAGCACAGGATAACAGTGAGGTTCAGAATTCATTCTAGACTTAGTAGTCCTTAGTATGGGCCCTGCTCCATGCTGGTCTTCTGGTGTAAGGAATTTGGAGGTTACTCCAAGATTTCTAAAAAATGTGTGCCCCCCTGATGTATGTATACTCTGTTCTTGCAGCGTACAAAGAAACGTACGGGAACAATCCAGTGTGGAGTCAGTATAGAAGAAATCACAAAGGTGCTTTTCCTCCCAGAAAGACAAGAAGAACATGTATTGTGAGTAAACTTATTGTAGATTTGTTACTTTAAAACACAATAAGAGTTAAAGAGAGTCCTCAGTTCAACAGACATGCTGCTTGCAATAGGGTGGTGGTGACTTTTCACGTGACCATAACAACAGTTTGTGCAGGGGGTTTTCACAAAAGAGGCATTTACCGTCCTACCAATTTGTGCTTACACAGAACATGGTGAATCAGTCCTCTAAAAAGTGACAAAGCATATTTTATATGAATTGCTGGAAATTACCTCTGCACACCTTCAAACATGCTTTGGAGTACATAAGTTCGGCAACACTTTCTGAAGTTTATCTACAGGAACTGAAGCATTGTGTATGTTATTTTGTTATGAAGGATGTCATTGTTTCAAGAGTTATTCTTATACACTTCACTCTTCAAGAGTCCTCTGCTGATATTCCGGTCTTGTGCACCTTTTATATGTAAGCCAAGGACTTGTCGACAGGGTGTGTTACGGCATCATTTTACTGGACATATCATCTTGGTTGAAGAAGGGACTCAGTGTATAAGCAATCAGCATTCACAGTTTACAGAAAAAAGTTTTGGGTTGTTGATTGGGCATGAACTTGCAGATCACAATCCTAATGTACAGTGTTTAATAGCATAAGGTTTCTTTGTTTCATATTTGTATATTGTGAATATTGGAAAATTCTTTTACAGGAAAGCAACTTTATGTCTTGTGAGTGTGAATGCAGATTCTTGTAAAACACTAGTTTCTTTTCATTTTCACACCTTGCAAAGATAGATTTCCAACCATCCCAAAATGTCTTGGAAGTTCCAGATGTAACATATCTTTCTAGTATTTTCTGTGTAATAAATTAAACATGTGGTATGCCCACTTTTTGACAAACTTTCACGCTGAGGATTTTGTGCGAAATCATTCTTTTGGGTGATTATGAGAGAACCTCTGTGTGCAGTTTTCCTTCTTATGAATGATTTGATTGCAAAAATTAACTGCAAGAGTTATGGAATTCAGACCTAACAACAAAGACATCAGGGCCGTGTTTGTTGACTGCACAAATGACATCATATAGGCATGCTGCACACTGATAACAGCTAGAACATCCATCATATTCGTGATGTTGCAGTATTTACTTTTGTTAAAAACCTCAGTATTTACCTATTTTCAAGGCTTCTTTTTCTTACCACCACTTCATGCTTGGGAAGAGGGTTTCAGTCAGACATACAACTTAAAATATTAAAAGTTGGTGTCTTCAGTTTGTTGTACAAAGTGTGGTCAAACCCCAATGCAATGCCCAACTATAAAAAACCATCACGTTACATCCATGAAGCCGTGAAACAAAAATTCCTATTATAATTGCAAAGTAATCATTATGAAAAGCATTGCTCCCACTAGCCATCAATGTATGTAATTATAGAACAATTACATAAATATACTGTTATGCACTCATCTGTAGTTCCATATTACTTTCTTTCTACTGACTACCTAAAATAATACATTAATATTTTAACACCACACACCATACAGTACATGCCATACAGGGATGGGATCCATTTGGCTCAAGGAAAAATAGATGTGTGTATACAAACAATTACAGGTAGGTCTCATTTTACATGATACCTTTTTGCGTGATTTCCCTGTATTATGACTTGAAAATTGACACCACTTTTCACATTTACATGATAATTTTCAGTTTAACTTGGAGGCTAGCAGAGGTGACATCAGTCACACCATCAGTCATGTTGTGGATTGATTACATTGGTGATATAATCACATGGCTGATGTAGTTCCTCCATCAACAGCCTCTGCTTCCATTACACAGTAACTTGCTCATTAAACTGTGTGATAATTTTGATCTGTGTTTAGAGAGGTGGTAGAATTTCAGCAGGCAACCCATGTCCAATCTGCAGAGATGAATATTTGGTATTGCATCATGAAAATGTGGACTTACTGAATCAGTTCATTTCAGCACATACTGGAGAAGTACTAAGCTATTCGTGAGTAAAACTGTTGCAGGTACTTAGTAACAATATGGCAGATACTGTATTGCCACAAAATGATGCACCAAATTTATTTTACAGGAAAACTGGATTGTGCCAGAAACGTCACATGGAGCTGCTGGTGGCAATTGAAAAAGCAAAGGACTATGGCTTCATAACTTTTGATGTTCCATTTCGTGAATATGACTATTCATTATATTACAAACCCTAACTATCTGGTGCAGTGAACTTGCAATAAAAGGATCTATAATGGAGAGCTATTCATTTGTTATTGTGGGAGGTGGTATAGCTGGGGTCTCCTGTGCAGAAGGATTAGCATTTTTGTGCCCTGATAAGCAAACTCTCCTAATTACAGCCTCACCTATGATTAAGGCTGTTAGCAATATTACTCACTTAACCAAAACATTGTGTGAATTTGATGTTAAAGAACTCAAAACTGAACAATTTGCTGATTCCCTACCTACTGTATCCATAATACAAGATTCAGTGACTTCCATAAACACCAAAATGCATACAGTTTGTACGGTAGGTGGAAAGTGTATCAAGTATGAAAAGATTTGTATTTGTATGGGTGGAAGCCCGAAGTTAATACTGGAAGACAGCCCATTTGTTCTTGGAATACGTGACACTGAGTCTGTGAAGGAGTTTGAGACCAGAATTAAGGGTGCTCGTAGGATTGTTGTTGTAGGTAATGGGGGCATAGCCACAGAGCTTGTGCACGAGGTTCAAGGAGTGCAGATAATATGGGCTATTAAGGATAAGCATGTTTCAGCCACATTTGTAGATCCAGGGGCTGCAGAATTCTTTCAGACACGGTTGCTAAGGACAGAGGACAAAGTGACAAGTCAAATGTCTTCTCCTGTAAAGCGACTGAAGTACACTGTTCATGGACATTCTGATACAAAAGATAGGCTTGGAGGAGCAGCCCTGGGTCCAGACTGGCATGCCACTTTCAACATTCATGGCATTCATCCTGGCCGGATGGTCACAGTGGAATATGAAACTGAAGTACAGGATGTCAGTCTTAGAGCAGATTGCACAGAGTCAAGTGATGAATCATGGCCCATATATGTACATCTTACCAACGGCAAAATATACGGCTGTGACTTCATTGTATCAGCAACTGGTGTGACACCAAACAGCTCTGTGATTGCCACAGATGACAAACTAATTCTTGCGGATGATGGAGGAATAAAAGTGAATTGGAAAATGGAGACATCCATACCAGATATTTTTGCAGCAGGAGACGTATGTACTGCATCTTGGCAACGGGCTCCACATTGGTTTCAGATGAGATTGTGGACTCAGGCTCGACAGATGGGGATGTATGCAGCAAAGAGTATGGCAGCTTCATTAACGGGTGAAGAAGTCCTCCAAGATTTCTGTTTTGAGCTGTTTTCACATGTGACACGTTTTTTTGGTTACAAAGTTGTATTGTTGGGTTTACACAATGGTCAAACGCTAGATGGGCAATATGAAGTTCTTCTCAGAGTCACAAAAGACATGGAGTACATCAAGTTGGTGATGAAAGATGGCAAGATGCAGGGAGCTGTTCTCATAGGAGAAACAGATTTAGAAGAAATGTGTGAAAATTTGATCTTAAATCAACTTGACCTCAGTGCCTATGGTGAAGACCTGTTAAACCCAGATATTGACATTGAGGATTATTTTGATTGAATACTGTTTATAATTTATTATTACCAATAAAATATTGACAAGTGTCACTCATGTTATACACATAATTTAATAACAAAATTGTAACAGTTTACAAACTGCAGTTATTTTACTACTCACAACTTTGGTCCTGCTGGCTTGTAGTCAGAAAGAATCTGACTGCTTTCTGTGTTCTAGCTGACGGGGTAGAACATGGAGATCGGAGGTTTGATTTCCTTGGGAGATCATGTGAGGGAGGGTTAACAAAGTACCTCTTTTGGGGACTGTTCCCTGCGAGTTCGGGCGAATCTTGTGAAGAGTCACACTGATGCATGAATGATACCTCCTGGTCATGGCTAATGCCTAAAACAAACCTTAGCCGCTGGATAATATTTCTGTGCAGTGAATCCAAAGTTTCATTCACTCCTTGTGGCTCTGTCCTGTTCTTGCACAATTTGCGAAGTCTGTTGGCCAACGTTTCCATTTGTTCTAGGCAGTTGCTTATATGGTGAATGTACTTTGTACCATCTGGAAGTCAGTGAAATTAAACATAATTATACACATGGAGGCCCATAAATGCCATTGATGTTTTTAATCACCCTATGGCACATTGATGTTCTATAAATACCAGTAAGGAAATACAAATTCAGATGTTCAAAGCATCACTGAAATATTAGCCCAGATGAAGCACACCAAAAGAAAAAGTGTACATAAATACAGTAAGTCACTGACTTAACATGGGTATCTCATTCCAAAGGTTTCCATGTAAGTTGAAAACTTTGCAGTCTGACACTGCTTAGACAAAATATAATTTTGACATTCAGTAGCTAAGAAAAGGAGCATGAAATTATGAAAATTGTGTGGAAAGCATTTCCAAAAGAAACATGACATATAAATATCTCCTTGTATTCTTGGATAGGGTTTGTTATTGGCCTGTTCCAAGACTACTAACATTGCTCTGTCCATCTTTTCTTGGGTTTTCTCAGTGGATGATGGCTTTTAGATTTGTATTCGAACATTTTCTTCAGTAGTACAAATATATGGACACTCAAAATATAACATAGGGTACTTCTGTGTGTGTGTGTATACAGGTCAACCCAAGTCAGGGACTTACTGTAACACATTAAAAATGGGTGTTAGTACTGAAGGGAATGTAATATGACTTTTCATGCTGTAAGCATTCATTCTTACCATTTCATAATGTCACACATGCTTATGATTCAGATGTAGTGTAAGTGAAATTTAAATGAATGATCAAATAAGCTGCAATCTATAGGTTTAACTCATTTTTTAGTAAACTGTAAAATGTCTCTTGGTGCTTTGTTAGCCCTTTATGTCGCTGTAACACTTCAATTTGCATACTGTCAGTAGTTTTATTTCATCTTCTATAATGTATATAATTGTGCAAAACAAATTAAACCTGACTTCATCCATATTCCTAATCACACTGTAAATTAATTTATGAATAATTATAAAGGGTTCTGACACTACTGCATTACCCACACATATGGTGCATTGCTGGATTTTATCCTAGTCTGAATAGAACACATTTTACAAACTAAATCTCTTTTCTGTCCTAAGGTGAAGAGAGAAGGGAACTACCTAATCAGTTGGGTCTGTATGGAAGAACTAAGGTCACATAATGACAATCTAATAAACCTCCAACAAAATCCATAGAATACTCATAAGGATGGATTTTATCAACTGGACATATAAAGGAACTACAGTAAGAATTGTGGATATCCCAAGATGACGTAAGGCAGAAGAGTAAACTGAAAATAAATTCATCAAACCAAACTGAGAACCTAGTCCAAAAACTTAAAATTGACATGGTACACAATGCCCACCTGCTGCCCATATGGAAGAACAGGGCTAAGCATAAAGAACCCCCTTTCTACCCTTGCTAATAAGATGAACCATTCTCATATAGGCAACATTCCCTATATCTGCTGACTCACATAAGCACACTGTGATAGTTATTGTGTACCATGTTAATATTGAGTGTCTTCCATATTGGTTTCTTGATTGGGTTTTGGTCTGATTTGTTTATTTTCACCACCATTTCTGTCTTAATTTTAAGTCATCATGGGTATCTGCACAATATCTATTATAAGTTGTATACTTTCCATTGAAAGGATGTGTTCTTAAGTACCGTAACAGATTGAGCTGACTGACACATTACCCAGTAATTTACATTCGCTATCTGTTACAGATCCAGTTTTTGAAAAATGTTCTGTTTGGAATACCATAAAATTTACAAAATCCAGAAACCAGTGAAATTTTTAATTTTTACAACCCACTGCAAAACATGAGGAGCCCACACAGACCTGCTGTGTCGGTTTTGTCCAACAAAGAGAAACTATTCTGTGAACTCTCCAAAGCACAGTCATTGCGTGATGGTAATTCCATGGACATATGTTGTATGCTGTCTTCGAGCTCTTGTTTACTTTGGTGTAAGCTGACAGACACTTGGCTGCTGTTGTGTGCTGCAGCACATTCCCTGTTTCCATTCCAATAGTCATCTTGCCATGATAGGTCAATGTCCAGTAATTCATTCAAGTTGTCAGTCTGCAAATGAGAGTACCATTCAAATAGCACACTGAAGTACAATTTGTCTGAAGCAGAGTATTTTATTACAGCTACACGTTTTTTTGGAGCACGATATGATAGTACTGAACTGGATTTTGCCTTATTAAAACACTGGTGTGGGACCAGGCACCTCAGGTTGTGATATATGGTGGATGTTTTACTTCCAGTAGAACATCAGTCTTGTTACTTCAAAAAGTGTCCATGGATTGCACAAGATACTTGCCCAAGTAGTTGTAATGTGCAATTAATATAACACGAATTTTTAAAAACTGTCTTAAAAAAACTTCCCATTTCCTGGTTAATTTTTTCTGCATATATTGCAATCTCATCACTGTGGAGCACAGTCCATCGTAAGAAGCTAACAGTGCCGCAGCTAGCCAAGAAATTCAAATTTTATGGAACCTGAAGCTTCATTACCATGTTCTCAAGAGCCCACCGCTTGGTCATATCGTGAGCTGATAAATCCAGCCTTCCTATCACATTTCTTTCAAGATCCATTTTAATATATTCCCATCTACACCTAGGTCTTCCGAATGGTCTCTTTCCTTAGGATTTCCCACCAAGACCTGTATCCATTTCTCCCCCATACATGCCACATGTCCTTTCCACCTCATCCTCCTCATGTCCATCACCTCCTGATGGCAGCCAGGATAGTGTGGTCCCAGTATAGCGACTAGGGTACGGGCTGGATGATCTGGGGTTCAAATCCCAGCAAGGGCAAGAAATTTGTGTCATCTCCAAAATGTGCAGACTGGCTCTGGGGCCCACTAACCCTCCTATTCAATGGGTATCAGAGGATCTTTCCCAGGAGTACAATGACTGGGGCATGACATTGACCACTCACTTTCACCTTTGTAGTGCTGAGGTTAAGGGTGAGTGGTGATATACTTCTGCACCCCCTGTATGCCTTCATGGTGTGTACAGTGACGACTTTACATTTACCTTAATGTTATTTGGTTAACAGAACAAATTATGAAGCTCGTCATGCAGTTGTCTCCAGCCTCCTCTTGCATAATGTATACTACATGTATAATGTACATCTATACCAAATGTCGTATGCCTGTATCTACTAGTGCACTAGTTATTGACATCAAATTGGCAGCTAAATATGTACAGATATCTTGCATATGTCATTCTGTTTGACATTCCATAAAAATTTAACTTGCATACATGTCCCTAAGATCTATTACCATACACCATTTCAAGACTTGCAAAAATCTGTATGTCCACCACATTAATACAGACTACAAAATTTAAAAAGAAAACACACATTGCTAGAATGACATCTAGTGGCATGGTGTCCACATATCTTGTTAAAATTGATCAAATATTTAGAAGTGCAAATGAGGACACAGGAAGATGATCTTGTTAGCATAATTATTTCTTAAATCAGGGAAATGATACAAAAATTTCTAACCCTTCAATGATGGGGTTAAAATTCCAACTGCTGCTGAGTACAAATGGGTTCGATTTTTATAGTACCGACCATGCAGTGCACCAAGGTCCACAATGAAGGGTTATTATACAACAGAACACCACAACCTGCAGTCAGTGCCTGTCTGAAGTAACAGACTGATGCAGTCAAAAAGTAGTACTTATAGGGGCAGTTCAGTATCCCATGCAGTACAGCTTGTGTGACTAACATATATCATTGTGATGTAACCATAAGAAAATGTTCTGAAAAGCACTCACCATAAAAAAATAAAGGTAGAGTAGGCATAAATATTTACATAAACATGGGTGCAACACCCTCACCTCAGAATATCATCCAGTTTTCATTTTATGGTGGACAGAATGTCAAAATATATTACTGGTAGAAATCTTGAATTTCCTTTCAGTTAACTGCTCCAGAATTAGTTTTTTTTTTAATTAATTATAAATTCTGAAGCTGCAATGAAATTACATGCATACAAATATTTCAATGCAGTTGATGTAATGGTCCTCCACTACTGTCCTGAAGTGGGGATCTTACGTATTGGACTCTTTGCATTGTCATGTTGAAGGGTTCAGTAATCACATAATTTCATTCACTGTATTTACTGTCTATCAGTACTGGTTCATTGGTCGGGGAGGGAGCATGCCTTCTTGTTGGAGAAAGACTGTTAGGGTGATATACCAAATTTCCAACAGGCAAAAATGATAGCTTAATGTTTTCAGAGTCGTTTGGCCATATTCCTTTAGCACATGTGCCTCAACATGCTGTGCTTTATAGCTCGTGCACACATATTGTTGTGGATTTTGTTTCAGTACTGTTACACAGACCACACCTTTATATCTTTATATTATTTTTAGTACATTCAAACGCACTTAATTTTTTCAAGCAAAGTGTGGTTTGCCAACATTTTTAAATTCTCTTGTTTTTTTGCCTGCTGTTATTTAATAGACACATGTCACTTATTTCTCTAGAAGCTTTCTCTCACTTTCAAAACAATAAAAAGGAGCCTTATAAATTTTGCTATACTTTATGAAAATAAGGTACATAATTAACAGATATGAAATAACTAACTGATTCATAATCACGCAATTGACACAGCCATTCCATGAACTGTGCAGGTTTCCAGGTCGCAGCCACATGTTTATGAATGTCACGAACTCTTACTGCTGGTTCCAGACCTGATGCTCCAATAATGTGCTGATGACAAAATTCCTGAAAAAGAGAAAGGGGTATTTGAGTACAACAAAGCCCAAATTGCAGCTTGCTTTGGAGAATGGATCTGAACACTACGCAGAGGAAAATCCTAAATGCAGGAAATTTATCACTGACAGTAGTGTGCTGGAATCATTGCAATTTAATGTTAAGTGAGGAAAACCTTCAACTGAGGAACATAACATGAGGGTACGAAGAAAGTGTATGTATAACCTCTCTACTTATCCATTGATGGTAATTCATGCGCACAACCCTAATGAACACATTACTTCCATTTTTCATTTTTACGTGTTACAGAATTCCTGACTTACCCATATAATGTCATAATGTGAAAATCTGAGTATGCATATTTATTCCAAAAAATTAAGTCACACAGGTGTAATTTTTTTACAACAACGGACTAGAAGTGGTAGAGAATTGGGTACAAACAATGAAGTTATAATTTTTCAGCTGTATGGCAAATGATTTCCAACACAGGAAGAAAATGTCAATCATTCTAAATACAAGTGCCTCTGTAGCAGCAAGAAAATGAGAGACTACACTGAAACAAACACAGTTGACACAGCAAGTGCTCCCTGCTTCCAAAATCAATGCATTCTTTGTGGTTCCTGCAAACATATCTTGAAATAAATTGAAAATAAGGACATGCATTTCAGATCTTTATGAAGAAGTATTGTGAAAATAAGTACAGCATAGTACAAATAATTGCTATGAAGCACAAAAAAGGCATACATGAAGGTTGCTGTTTGGATGGACATGTATAACGACACACTACCAGCCATCTCACTAATTCCACAATCTAATTTTGACCAATAGGAAAAAGGGACTGAAGCTGCTTTATTTTATACTCATAATTTTCATTATGTAAATCCATTCATGATTTTGACTCATGATGGTGAGTCAGTCCAGCAAGGTACATTGGCATTTGAGAATAAACATGGATCCAGCAGTATTTATGGTACATTTCTAAACACCATATTTACCCATAACATAAATTTTATTTAAATTCATCTTAAAACATATAAACACATACAAAGCCAAATATACTCTGTGAAGAGGGAGGTGGTGGTGAAAATGATGTGTAAGGCAGTACCGGGCTATATCTGTAACACAGAAATATATGTTGCTGAGGGAAAGAAGTTGGAGGACACAGTATTATCACTTCTAGACAGAAACTTATGCCAGAATCATCACCTCTATCAAGACAGTTTTTACAATAGTGTGTGATTAGCTGAAACATTACTCAACAGAAAGGGAGAGCTTGTGGCACTATGAGGGGCAAACAAGGGGCATTCCACCTGACCTAGAATGGAAAGTCAGCATTCTGGAGGAAAGATGATGTAATAGTCCAAACATGGTGGGGCAAAAGACTTGTGTGAATGAGAAGCACAATCAATTACACGACAATAGTGACCACAGAAGGAAAGAGAGAAAAACAAACCTGGAAATAAAGAAATCTAATGCTGTTTTCCAGTACAATAAATTCATAAAGGGCAGACCAGTACCCCAGTTATTACTCAGTTTTGAGAAGGCCTGTCAAATGGTCGAATGTATCTGCTAAAATCTTCAATGAATCTTTATGTACAAAACAATAAACACATGCACACAAAAATACAAGAACTTCCTAAACAAGGTAGCAAGGTCATGGTTATCAGAAGTCCACAATCCAAGTTATTCCAGTTTTGATGAACTACAATGGACAGAGAAGCAAACACCAAGGGGACCTAAACTGGACATCCAGGAGACTGTCCAGGGATTTCACCAAACACAAACTGGACAAAATTGTTGCTGGTAGGGAGGAAAAGAAAAGGTATCCTGCAAGACAATGTAAAGTACATGCTGCACATAAGAAGAGAAGTGAAACTAGGTACATTTGTAAATCCTGTGTTCTGCTTCACGAAGGGTCTTGGTTTGAGAAATAGTTCTCCATTAGGACCTGCCACACTCTATATGCAGCTTCTTCAATACTGAGTTCAGGAGTATCCGTAAACAGTCAAATTTTAAGTAAGAATATAATCAGGCAGTGAACATTTAAGTGTGTAAAATGTATGGGAAATGAGGGTATTTAATTAAAGGGCCATCTGGTTGGCAGTGTGTTAAATTGTCAGACTTCACTTTTTGTAAATTTTTCTGAGTATAAATATATATTTTTTTCTTGCATGATTTGAGGCTTCTGTCGCAATGAACGTGAGATCAGCACTCTTCCGGGATATTAAGCAGTGTTGAGTGGTAATTTCTTACCAACGTTTCCTGACAACCTTTTGGTCCCATCATCAGGAGTAAAGAGATCTTGGGTTTCTTGACCCTTGAAGATGGGACCGATAGGTTGTCCCGACACGATGGTAAGGAATTACTACTTTTTGCTGCACAATATCCTATAAAGGCGCAGATCTCATATTTTTTCTTGGTCAAAACATCATATGAAATCACCCTCAATTTAACATTGTATTTATGGGACAATCTGTCTTGAATTAATGTCATTTCAACAAACATTGCCAGTCTCGGAACCACTTACAATGTAACACCAGGGGACAGATGTATTTAATTTCAAAATATCAAGCACGCAAACACTGACATAAAACCTGGCCAATTTGAATTTAGGTATTATCCTGAAAACTGAAGTTTGTGAAGATGGAGTCACCTTTTATTCAGGTAAATACAGTATACCCAGCCACTGTGGATGTAAGAAACATTTGGTGTGCCCTTAAGTGAAATCTTGGAAGTACAGGTACAAGCTGGAATGGTGTCCATGTGGGATACATGCATAGTGAGTGGGTAAAAGAAATGGTGCAATATTATGCAAAAAATCCAGTATGCATGCCTGTTATTCCCATGAAGAAATGTTTACAGTGGGAGGGCTTACAGCTTAAAGGGAAGAGACTGTAAACTTCTGCAGTCATACTGAAATACTGTCCTGTCACACTGTCGGCATCAAGAGCACATAAACTTATCCTGACAGACAAGTGCCAAAAATATACTGCAGCAAATAACAGCCAGAAAGAAGAGTGAAGAGAAGAAATTACAGATACATAATCAGGAACTCAGTATGTGTATCATGTTCACATATTACCAGTTAACTGTAAAATTATGGACTTCTTGTTAGTTTTTAATGCACAAAAATCTGATGATCTGCTCATAAATGCCCACTTACAAAATTGATGCCCAGCTCTTTGCAATGCTGATTAGCCTCTTGCACTGCCACTGTAAGTTCATGGAGGCCTACACAGTCAGAGCTGTTACAGAGACGAGTTCCTTGCTTCAGGGTACTTCCACTCTCCAACACAGTTTCATTTAAGGCAGCTTCAACTTCCTAACCAAAGAGAGTTTCATAAGTGACATAACTGAAATCGTGAGAGGTAGTGACAAAATAATGTTCAGCTATGATAAGAACAGTGTTTTTACAACATTTTATACTTACTAACACTAAACTGCTTTTGTGTTATGAAATATCGTATTTTTGTAAGTTCACATAACTGATGCTCCTTGATAATGGCCCATGAGGGTCTGTAACATGCAGGAGGCAAACTGTAGACACTTAGGGTACATACTCCAGTAAAGTGTATTTGGTGGTTTAAACCTTTAAATGCCGAATTAAACCCCATCTGTCATTTACTGGCATTTTTAGGAGCTCACCATCTTTTCCGTGTTAGTAGAATAAGGGTTAATTACCAAGTTTCACTAATAATAACAGCTCATTGTACCGTCATCCCACTACTTTTTCACGTAGTTCTTGCCACATCTGGGATATTTAACATATTGTAACAAGCTTCTATATTCCCTGTTCACAGAAATTTGTATTGTCTATTATCAACTGCCAAGTCCTATTGTATGCACTTTGTTATCATCTTTACATTGTGGCTGCCAAGGTTTGGCAATGGAAACAAATGATAATCGCTCCCTGGATAATATTATTGCTGGTGTATGTTCTTAAGATACGAAATTATACACCATGTGAACTGATTTTACCACTGACTCTCAGATAATGTTATTTTGACTGGCACATATATCAATACCAGTTCCATTTAACCAGCACTTTACAGAATCCTCCCAGCTATACACTGATACTAAAAATAAATGTGAACTTGTCTGCTTCTTTGTAGAAAATGGGTAAGCACATTTCTTCACCAGTGCCTTCAGGTGGAGTCTAGCTATCAAGGGTAAAGGGAAAGAGTACTGTCTTCTGGGCTGAGATCACATGCATTTGGCAGATGTTAACCAAAATTTACAAGGAACCTTTTGCTTCAACCATTACAGTCGATGAACTTCAAGACATCTGTCACACTCTGATGACAGTGGCAGCAGGTTCCTCCGAAATGTTGGTGTACGTCTACCAGAATACGGAGCATCACACTGTAGAAGACTCATCTTTACAGCCACAGGCATGGAAATTTCAAATCTTGAAAAGGGAGGTTCTACATTCCCCTGGTGATAAGATAAAAATAGAGATGAAGTTCAGAGACCTACAGCTCAGTCCTGGTGTGCCTCACATTCTTAAACTACTGTGTATCAAGAGGCAAGGAAAAGGGTCAAACATATACTTCAGGCATCAGTATTCTTGAAGCTAAGAAACATCATAATTTAATTTACTATGAATGGCAAGGATGAAGAAATTCACTTATGAAACAAGAACATCAGAGGATGGAATCCTGTTTATGCAATGGAGACAATGGCTGAAGCAAGAGCTCTACATTTCAGCACAACCCAGAACTTTGCCTGATGCAAGGTATGGAGAATACATACAAAGTGATAGCAGTAAAAGCAGTCAGTGATATGTTTTAACATTAAGAAACAAGACTGAATGATAAACTCAACAACTAAAAACAAAGAGTTCTCATTTTATGCACAGAACTGGTATAATATTTGAGATAGTCTGTGGTGTAACGTGGATGCACACCATAACCTGTTTTTTGGTACACACAAAAAGTTAATTATGCAAAAGCTGTTTGTATAATGCAGCATAATGTAAGTTCAGATGGCATCCAGCTTACCTCAGGTCTTATTTTCGAGAAGATATATAAACACATTCAATGAAAATTCATCTATTAATATCTTAAATTTGGATAAAGTGATTCCTGCATCAACTGTGTGGATAAGGCCAGCTTTTGAGTAACAATGATTGGACATGACAAATTTTAGAATACTGCACTTATCTTCTTGTACTATAACATATGTGGTTTAAGTCTCAATTTTACACATTATACCATAAAGATACTAAAAAATTTCAGCCGTATACATATAATAATTTTGTCACAATTGCATTGCAGATATTAGGTGCAGTGGTTCTCACAAGCCCGCAAAAAATTTAATTATATCAGTCTCAGCATGTGTCACCTAAACATGAAGCCAGCAGTAAATCTGCAACTTGGTATCACATCTTACCTTGATTATGTGCAAAGTATATGGAACATTTCACTTGGATAAGTAACTTTTTCTTTTTTTGCCTTTAACAGCTGGAGTTAACAACTTATCAGTCACCAATAAAAATTATTCTATGCTTTCATTTAATCGTTTTCAGTGACACTTATAATTATATCAATATTAGGTGCACATGGAAACATAACACAAATGAAGATTAACACCATGACTCACTGCATGTGATAAAGTGGCATTGCTTCCATTTTTTTTTTTAAAGGCTGCTTGCATATAAGAAATTTTGCAGAAACTTTCAATTTTCATTATGATTAATAAATCAAAAAGACAATTTTGTGCTCAAGTGTACCTTGTTTTTTGAATGGCTCTCCAAAAAACACGGTGTTACAACCAAGTCAATTTTCTTACAAGGTGTATAGGAGAAGTTTTCATACAGATCACCTAATATACAAGATTTGAGGAACCCACAGTAGTGATACTAAATATTTATCCTGTGGAATGTTACACCATACAAAGTGGTAACTCATATGGTGTATTATCTCAGAAGACATGAATCATTAACCACATATGTTGTTATTGTTTTCAAATTACAGTTGATGGAGAAATAAATACAGACACAAAAGAGGTGGGAAACAGATAAGAAAGGAGGGTAAAACAAGTGAAGTGGGGAAGGGAATGGGGTGCAGAAGGTGCCAAGTTTTGGACGTGAACAGGTCTGTACATTATATTACGTGTGTCCACACTCTTCTTTTATTCTAATTCAATACACTGTCTTGCCAGGTTTCTGTCCTGTATATAACCTTACCTCTGCCTTGCCTCCTCTTGTTGCCACGTTTACATACCAAGATTTCTTGAGCACATAAGATTTGGACAAAAAAGCCCTTAAAAAAACCCTTGGCTTTACGAGTCCAAAAGTAATGAACTAGAGATAAGTCAAACCTTTTTGAAGCCATATGGATGCATCATAGATCAGCTAAAGATAAAAACAATGTACTCAGGCACTGATTTCTAGTCCTACCTCCAAGAAATTAGAATTGTATGGTGTCAATGTATAGTCTCTGGCAGTTTCCTGCAATGTATTCCTCTTCTGAACCACAGTTTCTAACATCTTCTTTTGTCTCTCCAGCTCATCCTTCTTGCTTTGGACATCAGCTAAAGCACATCTCTGCTCCTCCTGCATGAAACTCATGTATTAAAATTCCTGTTCACAATTCCTTTCTGTAGAAGCAAACCATAAAAGCACACAGCAAAATGACAGTAGACAATATTAGGTGAATATAAACATATTCTGAGATACACATTTCTTCTTTGCAGTTAATGAAAAGCAAATATGGCTTAGGTCTTCAATTACTGAAAAGACAAAGATTTTCAATTACATTATTATTCTTCTACTGCAACTGGCACATACATTAGTTGAATTCAATGTGTAAGATCATTCATTTTACTAAAAATTCATCACATTCTTTTTTATCTCTCACAAAATCAAGTTAAAACCCTGTGTATTACAATTAATTAATTTAAAGAAATCCCTACATAACACATGAGCTTGGACAGGACAGGCATGAAGTGCATACAGAATTTTAAAGGACTAAGAAGGAGACATGATAATGAGATAAAAAGTATATGGGTGATTCCTTGTCAAATCACACAATAATAAGAGAAAACTGACATTTTATTTTTTTCTTTAAATTTTGAAAACCACTGAAACAGGAGGAGCATGAATTGCATACAGAATTTTATAGGACTAAGAAGTAGACACGATAATGAGACAAAAAATATATGGGTGATTCCTTGTCAAATCACACAATAATAAGGGAAAACTGACATTTACTTCTTTTTCTTTAAATTTTGAAAACCACTGGCACCTACAGAATTATTATTCATAAAGTTTGAGCCCTCAGATTGTTTAATTTTTTGAGATATCAAATTATGAATCCTAAATAATTTTATCAAAATTGTCCCACACATGGCTCTTTTGAACACAATGTCCATGCAACAGTTAAGGCAGAGGGCTGGACAAGAGCTTATTTCCAGCTGCTATCATGCTGTTTACCAGTATACCACAAATATTAATTATTTCACATAGAAGTAGAGACATCTGTGACTAAATTAACCTTGCCTTTTAGCCCCTTGCAATCTGACATTAGGGAACAAACACCAGCAGATAAAACAAATAAAGGACCGCATGCTACACAATGCAAAGTGGATAAATCGGTAGTTCCATTCCATGTCAGTGTTCCAGGTAAATGTCATGTCAACTGGCAGTACTGGTTGCATAACTATATCTTTTATAAGATGTCTGGGTTTAAAATGTGCCAAATGGGAAAATGCAGACAGAAAACCAATTTGAAAAGTGTCATAACTGCTACAGGATGGATCTAAATAAAGGGGTATTCTAGCAATATAATACGAGGGTGAATCAAAGAGTAAAGGCAATTTTTAAATTATGCGGTAACTGGGACAGAGAGGAGCTGGTGCATTGCGCAGTATTGACAATGCCTGTTGAAGAGTTCAGCCATGTGCAGTACAGCACTCTTCCTTCAGTCGAGTGGCAGCAACAAGGGCGGAAACATTGACGCTCCTTTGCAAGATTGCACCATCGAAGAACAATGTGGCATAGTGCGATTTCTTTGGGCAGAAGGAGCAAAACCTGTGGAAATTCACCGTCATGTGTTGGCTCAGTATGGACAGAGCACCATGACTCAACGAAAGGTTTATGAATGGGTGGAAAGGTTTAAATCGAGTCGAACACGTGTTACTGATGAAGATCGTTCTGGTCGGCCATCAACATCGCGCACACAAGACCACAAGGGCAGCTGAAAAGCTTCTTCTCAGCGGGAATACAGAAACTAGTTGAACAATATAACAAATGCATTGTGTTGCAAGGGGACTATGTAGAAAAATGATATGTAAAATTGCTCACAGTTACTTCTATTAAGGCCGTTAAATGTATTTTGCCTTTACTTTCTGATTCTTCCTCGTACCATATTGCAGGACCAATGGGACCACACCTGCTGACAGAATACTGCAATGAACAGCCAATAACATTTCATAAAAGTTAACAAACTTACATGTTTACAAAAGAATCGACTTGAATAAGAGAACTGAAAATATGGATATCATGTATACATGACTGTCTAATGTCTATATAAGACCTTATGTATCCTACAACATTTTAACTCTCATTCACAAGCTCCCAACATTAAACAGATGCGGCCTTGCATTGCTTATAAAACATCACTGTCCTATGTTCCACTTTCCATTTTAAAAATTTGTAGTCATAATTATTTTTGTAAATTCCAATACTCTGGTCCACATGAATTTTCCACAAAATCTCCAATCTTCAAGGTTAAACGAGCAAACACTTGATGGCATGAGTTTAACACAAACCAACACACAACATTGCAAACTATTGCTTTGATCGGAGTTTGATGTTGGTCCTGGTACAAAGAAGTGCAATGACAAGTGTAACCTAATGTTGAACTTATAAGGGTTTACTGTCACTATCTTACTATTAACACTTATGTTCTTCCTTCTTACATAGACTATCCCAGCCAAGGTCAGAAAATAGGAAGAATGACTAGTGGTGTAAAGGACAAAATGTTCGGCATGCTTATGGAATAAAGATTATTGCACACTGTGCATTATTGTGCTACCACGCTTTTCCAATCTTGAAATTATTTTCTAAATCTTCATATAGCATAGCATTACACAAAATCTATATTCCTTGACATATGCTTCGCCAATCAGAAAGAGTAAACTGCCGATGCAAAATATTACACTACTACTGTAGATCAATTGACACATCCTTCAAATCTCCCATTCTGACTAGGTCCAGCTGCTGATGTTGGATATTACCCATATGCTTCCCTCTATGCATCCCTTCCACCTGCCATTCAGACTAGGAGCTGCTGCTACTGTGGGACACTGCCCACGCATCCTTCCTGTTTTCTATTCTGATTAGGAGCAGCTGCTACTGTTGGATGATGCCCATGTTCATAAATTACACATCCCTTATTGTCTTACTGTATGCAGTGTTTTTCATAATTCCACACTATTCACACTATATTACGGTAAACCAACTGAAACTGATGTAAAATTTCAGGGTCTATCATCTTCTTTGAAAATCTTGTTTAGAAACACCCAGTGGACCCACCTGCCCTCTGTCAAACCAGATATCCAGGTGTTTTTAATCATTATGTATCATTTACTTTCTTAAAACACTGGTCTAATCTGAGGTACTATCCTAGCATTTGTCTGGAGGGACCACTGAAAATCATGACAAAACTACAGTCAATATAATGAGTCACCAGGACGAGATTTAAAAGTGGGCCCTCCTAGATGAAAAGCACAAATGTTACCCACGAAACCACAACACTGGTTAAGGTACACATTTAAAATGCCATCATTTAAGTATCAGAACTTTCAATGACCTATGTGACTACTGGTTCTACATCATTTTAACTCCTGTAATTAATGGTACAGCACATAGTTAAAACTCTATAGCATATCCACATCAAAAACTATACACACTTTTAATCCTTTAATTAACAACCAAACAAAATGTGTCTCCATATGCAGAAAGTACATGTGTAAAACACAGTGACAATTTGTTTACTACAGTCAGTTAATTTACCTACCCATTGTGTTGTTAGGCCTTCATGTAGCCCGCACAGATACATGCAGACAACGCAATCTATTTCAGAACTGCAGATTGCAGAATAGGTTTACTATGTCCTTAACAATAATCAATAACCACAACTGCATTCAAAATGACATGCACAAACTGCATGAAGAATAGAAATAATGCTATCATGATACAATTTGTCTTTTTATCAAAATTATAAAGCTGTAATTTTTCCAACCTCATTCTCACATTTTAAATCATAGTCTGAAAATGGTAATGGCACATTTTTTGAATAACAATTTTCAAACACTAGTCTTTGTTAAAAATAAGCATAATTGTCATAAATACTGTACATTGAGTATTTAATTTTAATTTACTGCAAATACAAATGTTTCAACTGCTGCAAAAACAATCACACTCCCCACTCAGCAGGTATTCTTTCATGTATTTCACCAAATATTCAGCACACTGTTAAATATATCTAACAATTTATGGTCCTAATGAGATTTACACGCACATACTCATCTTATGTACAAAATGTTACGATGATCTGTTTTCAAGAAAACTGGTAACATTTTATCTAAGATTTATGTAAAGTATGGGTTAAACTGCCTGACAACATCCCTAATGCTAAATCTGACTGAAATATGTTGATAAGTGTCAGAGATGTAACATGTGGATGAGTGGATAGGTAGATATGACTTACATGTGTTTACTGCATGCACTTCGTGACAGAACACATAACAGTGAAATAAGTAGGCTGTGGGGAAGTCAGCTAGACTGAATGGTCTGGGCTCACATTCTGTAAGGGGTCTGGTATTACGGTGTTAAACCCGTGGATTCTACAAGTATGTATTACCAGGCAGAGTGACAGATCAGTCATCAGAAGCCAACCCCAATTTAACTAATAATATCTTGTAAAACATGATATCATATTATTATAACATTTAATTCAAACTTACTAATGTAATGCCCATTTGCTTGAGTTGTTGCTCATAATTCATCTGCTGGAAGCCCATCTCCCACTCTGCCTTTTTTTGGGCTTCTCCCAGCTGCTGAATGGCCTGTCTCTTTACCTCATCCATTTCTGCATGATGTCTGAAAGGACCAACAACAGGTAACAGCTGTATTTGTAACAAATTACAAATGGTATTATCTAGCCACTGGCAACACTATATTTAGAAAGTAATCAATGCATATTGTCTTACTTTTCTTCTTGAATTCTGAGGATTTCCTGGCGGGCAAATTCATAGTTTGCCATATGTTCAGCAGCTGTTGTGCTGCTTTCAAAAGGGTTGCTCACACGAAAGTAATGGTCTCTTCCTATCACCACACGATCACCATGTCGAAGATCAGTTCTTTCCTTTGCTAATTCACCATTTACAAATGTCTCACCATCAGAACCCGGAATAAGAGTTAATTTAGAGTCCGTATTCTCAATTGTACTGCAATCAATAACACTAATATCAGCATATCTGTATGAAACATACTTCTGCTACTACTGAGGTTAAGAACAAGTGAATCCTCTGTATGCCCTACCAGCTTTGCCAACAAAACACAAATAACTTTTGAAACATAGAGTTGAGTAATATAGGTGCATAATATAGAGGAATATTAATGCACAAATAAAAAAAATGTCTAGACATGATTGAAACTGGAACAGTTGACCTTGATATCAACATTACTTTTGTACACACTTGTCAACCAGCAAGAATGGATGCCAAATCAATTTACAGTCTTGCCCGTCAGGTGCACAAATTTTCAAAAGTCTAGAAGCAAACTCAAAATTTTAGGTGACATTGTACAAAATATAGTCATTTGAGTGACTTAGCACTGAGGATTTGCATATGCTGGACTTGTCTTTCATTTTGCCGTGGAACCTAGTCGGATGGTTCAGAAAAGATTTAACATTAAATCATATTTGTCTTCAAATTAGTCAGAAATATTGGTGTTTTTGCCTAACAGGTTATCTGGCCTTAAAAACTGTAATTAATGGAAGGTACAGAAAAACCACATACACACAAATACAAAGAAATTACAAAAGCCAGGCATTGAGATACCACCTATGTAATTATATCACTTCCATTTTCACACTTGGACAATAAAAAGTGCTTCAGTTCTGCCGTACAGAATGTACTAATCACTACCAACCCACTTTCTTACTATATACACAGCATTAACAAACAAGGCTCTGAGAGTGTAACCATGAAAATAGGTATGCAGGAAATTGAGCTCCACATCCAATATTTGTGATATTCTAAATTTAGATATAAAAGGTTCAGGTTATCTGTATTGATTTTTGTTGCTTTCTTAGTAAATGAGTGAACTTTCAGTCCATCAATCATACCAGTGGTGTGATTGGACTAGAGGTCCACTGAGAGCAATGTCTGGTTGTTGATCCTCAGTTGTTACACCTGACCAACCAATACGAACAACACCTGCTGGCAAAAGGTACAATAATGTGCCTGTTAGGCTCAGGTCAGCTGTTAGGTTGACCAAACAAGGTGAATGTTGCTTCCAATCAAACTGCAGGGCCAATCCACAGCGCTGAAGATAATTCACTTCAGCAGATTTCTGTTTCCCAGCCTCTTCAAGACATTCGGTCCATGATCTGGAATGCAGAGATGTAAGTAATGAGTGGCCCTCATCAGCACACACAGCTGTTCTAATGTCTTCCCTAACACACTCACAGTACAAAGGTATTTCCTTGCCTCCATCCTTATCAAACAGCCCCATAAATGTAAGTAAAATGACTCCCTTTTTCATGTGCCTGACCTAATTTTTTCACAAATATCAGTCATTAAAAACTTCTATATTAAGATACAATGATAAAAATTCAAAACTCAGTAAGTTAAAAAGGAAGCACAGATCTGTAGCTTTTGAGCAGAGCTGCGGTGTTTGACATGTGGTGGAACTGCACACACTTGACCTGGGTAATGGGATGTCACTCCTGGACATTTGCCTGGACAGTAATAATTCAAGCTTGATGAATTACGTGTACTTGATGTGTTGGAGGAGACTTGACATTTTAAAAAGCAAAGGAAATGCTTTACTCTTTATAGTGGGTGGTATTCAATCTATGTTCCACGGAACCCCAGGTTTCCACAGATAGCTTGCAAGGATTCCTCAAGCACATTTTCTTTATAATGAAACTCATAAATAAAATTTCAATAATATTAAATTGCACTTTTTACTTTCCTCCCACCTTTGTGCACAAGTGGCACTGTGTTATTTTCAGTGGAAATCATCGGTAATAAAATTTAGTTTTTCTTATATATGCATATATATAAGACCGCATGACCGTCTCTGTGGTCTAGTGGTCAGAGTTTCTGGCTACAGATAAAGAGGTCCCGGGTTCGATCCCTGGCGCTACCAGATTTTCTGAGTAGTAGTGGGTCTGGAACGGGGCCCACTCAGCCTCGTGAGGTCAAACTGAGGAGCTACTTGAATAAAAAAGTAGCGGTTCCAGGTTCAGAAAACAGAGATTAACGGCCGTGGGGACCCGTTGCGCTAACCACGTGACACCCCTCTA
>Ga0123355_10001164_pt1 | contig 36435 bp, 37 predicted proteins | sample TergutEmb28metaG_3_FD_89872 | JGI IMG/M metagenome (GOLD analysis project Ga0123355, IMG submission 89872) | Embiratermes neotenicus P1 segment gut microbial communities from Petit-Saut dam, French Guiana - Emb289 P1 | ecosystem: Host-associated > Arthropoda: Insects > Digestive system > Gut ...
TCTTCATTGACGCTTACAACCGTTTCGGTGAAGCCAAACACCATTTCAATCAAACAAGAAAACGCGGCTCCATGCCTTTTGGGCTTGTTGATTTCTTTTAAGTGCGCATGGCGACACTCCCGCATATTTCAACTAATTGACTTTCTTGGCTTTTTGTGGTATAATTTCACCACAGATAAAGGACAAGTTGTATGGGCTTATTATATGCCCAGTGAACAATAAAAATTAAACCTATGCAATTTTTATCAAACGTGTTAGATGATATTTATTTTTTACTCCATGACAGAGTGCAAGCATTTGCTTTTCGGACGCTTGCGGATTCCGGCACATACCACCTCGGTTGTGCGGACGCTTGCGGACTCCGGCATATACCCACCCCGGTTATGCGGAGCTTTCGTACAGAGCTTTGTGTTACTTTGTTTCCGTGATAGAGGCGTGTCCTTAGCTTGTTTACATACCAAGCTCGCAGGTGTGGCAGATTTTTTGCCGTCCCTACGGGCTTTTTTGTTTCCGCGGACGGCGGGAAAGTCCACACCCGCCTCCGCGCACTTTTTTTGAGGATGTGATGCAATGAGGGGAATGTCGATTATAGCCGAGGTATTACTGCACCTGAATATCGGCGAACGCATAAAGGAACTGCGCAAAGCAAGCAATATGTCGGTGAAAGAACTCGCAAATCAAATGAAAATAAGCACAGTCAGCCTGAGGATGATTGAACTCGGAGGCGTCGGCATTACAGCGTACAACTACCTCAAGCTGCATGAGATTTTCGGCGTGTCCTTACACTACATCATTACCGGGAAAGAGCTTGAGGAGAAGCCGGCTAACTAATTCGTCAACGTAAGAAAAATTTCTTCAAGGGAAAGCTCGGCAGGCTTCATAAGAAGAATAGGCATGTTGTTTTGCGCCGCGCACCGAAAAATTTCTTCGCGTATGTCGGTCTCGAAAAAAAGCTCTGTTGTGCCGGATTCGCCGGGTTCGACGGTTGGCGACAATCCGGAATCGGCAAGGGCTTTTTTGACGGCGTCCGGTTCGCCCTTGATACGAACATGAAAGCCGCTTTTGCGCAAATTGTCGGAAAGGCTGTCCGCCTTGCCGTCGGCAATGATTTTTCCTTGATTTATTATCATTACGCGGTCGCAAACCGCACTTACTTCCTGCATGATATGACTTGATAAAATTACCGTTGTGTTGAGGCTTTTTATAACGTCGCGCATCTCGATTATTTGTTTCGGGTCGAGCCCGATTGTGGGTTCGTCCATGATAATAACCTTCGGTTCGCCGACCATTGCTTGCGCAAGCCCCACGCGCTGACGATACCCCCGCGAAAGGTTGCGAATAAGCCGACGCGACATGTCGGCGATATTTACCGAGTTCATAATTTTTTCAAGCATTTCGCGACGATTTTTGCCGACGCCTTTAATGTCCGCGACAAAGTTCAGATATTCGCAAACGCGCATGTCGCCGTAAACCGGCGGCGCATCAGGAAGATAGCCGATGTTTTTTTTCGCGCGTTCGGGTTCTGCCAAAATATCTGCATCGTTGATTTTAACGTCGCCGGAGGTTGCCGCAATAAACCCCGTCATAATGTTCATGGTGGTGGTTTTTCCCGCGCCGTTCGGACCGAGAAACCCGACAATTTCACCTGCTCCGATTTCAAAGCTGAGGTTGTCGATGGCGATTCGTGCGCCGTATTTTTTTGTCAAATTTTTTACAGAAACCATGAACATTCCTCCGGGATGATTGCGTGTTCACGAAGCCATGCAAACTCAGCTTCATTTCGGACAACTGCAATTTTCGGCAGATTTTCAAGCGAATTGCAAAACAGCAAAAACTCGCCCGCGCGATAAGCCGGGTTGTTGCTTATAAAATGTGCGGCGGCCGGCAAATTGTCATGGATATGAAGCACTCGCAAGCCGTCGTCCTGCGGCAGGAAAACAAAGGCGGATTCGTACAGGGGGCAAAATTTTCGAAATGCCAAATGCTCGGCGGTTTCAATTCGCGTAACACGAGCGGGTTTTTTGAAAACGAAACGATGCACGGATTCGAAAGCGTTTGCGTCTGCGGCGGCCGGCGCGAGCTGTACAAGTTCTTCGGCGGCTTCAACCGAAAGTGCCGCCATGAAGCAGCACTTCTTGCCGCATTTGTTTTCGAAAAAAGACGCATCGAAGACGTGCGTCTTTTCGTTCATTCTTTTGCCCATAGGGAAGTGTTCGCGGAAAATTGCTGTATCGGCAATGCGCACATAAGTTTTGCGAGTATTTGCAACAACTATGCTCACGCCCGTACTTCCTGCCCCTTTGTAATTACAATCGGAGCTTCGGGTGTGCCGATGATTTGTGCGCCGCTGTGCAAAATAACGTCTTTGTCGATAATCGCGTTTTCGATTACGCAGTGATTTCCCACATGCGTACCTTCCATGAGTATGGAATTTCGGATGTTTGACCACTCGCCGGTAAAAACGCGGCGGAAAATCACCGAGCGATACGCATTTCCGTTTAAAATCGCGCCGCTGCCTACAATACAGTTTGCCACATGTGCTTCATTATTAAACTTCGCGGGCGGCTCGTCTTTCGGTTTTGTTTTGATATAGGGATGCCGAAGCATAAAATCGTTACGAACCTCGCGACGCAAAAAGTCCATGTTGCAATCAAAGTACGAATGAATATTGCCCAAATTGCGCCAATACCCGGTAAAACGATAACCGTAAATGCGAAGCCGCTTGCGATACCGCGACAGTAAATCCAGAACAAGGTCGTATCGCTCTTCGGAAACGATTGTTTCGATAAGCTCAATGAGAAGCGGGCGCGAAATTATATACACGCCGATTGACGCTAAATCCGATTGCGGCTCAAGGGGCTTTTGTTCCAAATCTGTCATGCGCTCGGATTGGTCAAGTTCCATTACGCCGTACTGCCGAATGTCGTCGCCGTCGGAAACTTGCCGATACGCAATTGTGATGTCGGCCTGCTTTTTTTCGTGAAACGCAATCAGCTCGTTATAATCCATTTTGTACACGCAGTCGCCGGATGAAATTATTACATACGGCTCGTTGCTTCGACGCAAATATGTGAGATTTTGATAAATTGCGTCCGCCGTACCGCGATACCACATGGAATTTTCGCCGCTTTGATACGGCGAGAACACAAACATGCCACCCTGCTTATTGCCCAAATCCCACCACTTGGGGCTTGATAAATGGTCGTGCAGGGAGCGCGAGTTGTACTGCGTGATAATCGCGACTTTTTGTATGCCGGAATTTGTCATGCTGCTTAACGGAAAGTCGATTGCGCGATAACAGCTTCCCAACGGAAGCGCGGATGCGGCACGATTTTTCGTAAGTTCACCAAGACGCTCATTTCTTCCGCCCGCCAAAATTATTCCTACCGCTTTCATGCTCTCACCCCACTCGGATTCATTTCGATGACGATGCTTTGACCGCTTTCAAGTTTTCCGTTCGGGTAGTTTTCGGGCGTTGTTTTGCCGAAAATTACGCAGTTTTTGCCGATTTGAACATTGCCGGGAATTTCCGAATGTTCGCCGACAACAGTTATTCCCGTGTCGTAAATTTTGGGACGATGTACGTTCGGAACAGTTTCGCCGACATCTGCGCCGAGTTGCGTGTTTTCGCCCACGCGGCAGGACGCATCTATTATACAGCGGTCGAGCACAGCATTTTTGCCGATATAACAGCCCTTCATCAAAATTGAATTTCGAACAATCGCGCCTTCTTCAACAATAACATCCGCCCCGAGAATCGAATTATAAACCTTGCCCAAAACTTCGCAACCCTCCGACACTATGCTTGCCTTAACCTCGGAGTTTGCGCCGGTAAAAAGCGGCGGCTGATGGTCGGAATCGGTATACGTTTTGTCGAAATTTTCGTAAAGGTTAAAGTCCGGAACAGTTTGGATTAAGTCCATGTTTGCCGCCCAGTAAGATTCAACCGTTCCTACATCGCGCCAGTATCCCATAAACGGATATGCGTACATACGTTTGCCTTCCGCCAAAAGCATGGGCAAAATGTGCTTGCCGAAATCCGAATCAGGATGAATTTTTTTGTCGCGCTCAAGGGCGTCGCGAAGCAAATCCCATTTGAAAATGTAAATGCCCATGTTTACGAGGTTTGATTTGGGGTTGGGCGGTTTTTCTTCGAACTCGTAAATTCGATTATCGCCTTCGATGTTCATTACGCCGAAACGACTTGCTTCCTCTATGGGAACTTCAAGCGCGGCGATACTTACATCGCAGTCGAGCTTTTTGTGAAACGCAAGCATCTTTGCGTAATCCATTTTGTAAATGTGGTCGCCGCCGAGAATAAGTACGTATTCGGGATGGCACTGGTCGATGAAGTCGATGTTTTGAAAAATCGCGTCGGCAGTGCCGGCGTACCATTCACCGCTTGTATCCTTCATGTGCGGCGACAAAATTGTGACTCCGCCTCTGCGCCGGTCTAAGTCCCAAGGCGAACCAATGCCTATGTGCTGGTTAAGCTGTAACGGCTGATATTGCGTTAAAACCCCCACGGTTGTTACACCGGAGTTTACACAATTGGACATAGCAAAGTCGATTATGCGGTATTTTCCTCCGAACGGAACAGCCGGCTTCGCTTTGTTTGAAGTAAGTACACCCAAGCGACTGCCTTGCCCGCCTGCCAACAACATGGCAATCATTTCAGATTTGAGCAAGTTGTCCACCCCTTTTCATAAATATTTGACACGATTTCATTATTTCACCATTTATATGTAGAGTCAATATGCAAACACGGCAATCCGGCGGTAAATTTAAACATTTTTTTCCGTCGTTTCAAAACCTATCGGTAACCGGTCGGCTACCGATAGGTTTTTGCATTTTTTGGCTGATTATGGTAGCTTTCTGAAATAATTATTTATCAGGGAGGATTAAAATGCGAAAAAAAATCAACTTGGGCGATGCAAAAAAAATTCATTTTATCGGCATAGGCGGAATTTCCATGAGCGGTATTGCCGAAATTTTGCATCGTGACGGATTCGAAGTAAGCGGTTCGGACGCTGCGGCAAGCGAAAAAACCCAAAGGCTTGAACAGCTCGGCATAAAAATTTTCGTTCCCAATGCGGCGGAAAATATTTCTGACGACATCGACATGGTTATCCACACTGCCGCCGTTCGGGCCGGCAATCCGGAATTTGACGCCGTTGTTCAAAAAAATATTCCGCGAACGGAACGCGCCGCGTTTTTGGCAACGCTCTTGGAGGGGTATAACGCCGTTTGCATCGCCGGTTCCCACGGCAAGACCACAACGACATCTTTCGTTGCGGAAATTACCCTTGCCGCAGGTCTGGACCCCACAATAAACATCGGCGGTCACATGAACAGCAGCGGCTCGAATTATCGCGTCGGCGATTCGAATATTTTTGTGCTTGAATCATGCGAGTACAGCAACCAGTTTTCGCACTGGAATCCGTATATCGGCGTAATCTTAAATGTGGACGCCGACCATCTGGATTTTTACGGCACAATGGACAATTTAAAAGCGGCGTTCGGAGTTTTTGCAAAAAATATTCGTCCGGACGGCGCGCTGATTATTTCATCGACAGCAGCGATTACACACAACGCAACATGCCGGGTTATAACCTTCGGGCTTGACGACGAAGCCGATTTTCGTGCCGAAAATATCACGTACAATGAAGGTAAGCCGTCTTTCGACGTGGTTTCGGGCAAAAATCTCCTCGCTCGGGTAGACCTGCCTTTGCCCGGCGAATACAACATGCTTAACGCGCTTGCGGCGTTTGCGGCGGCATCGTGCCTGAATATTTCTCCGGAAATAATCGCACGCGCTTTGTGCGAAGTTCGCGGTACGCAACGACGCTTCGAGCATAAAGGAACGCTGAACGGCACAAAAATAATCGACGATTACGCCCATCACCCCACAGAAGTCCGGGCATGTCTTGCCGCCGCAAAGCGAAGTACGGATAAATCCCAAGGTCGAATCATATGCTTGTTCCAACCCCACACATACACGCGCACAAAAAATTTGCTTGATGAGTTTGCGCAAAGTTTTTCAGATGCGGATGAAATTGTTCTGCTTCCCATTTATGCCGCGCGCGAGCCGTTCGACCCGGAAATTTCGTCGGAAATGCTTGCAAATTTGATGAAAACAGCCGGAAAAGACGTGAAAATCGCACAAAATTTCCTCGAAGCGGGAAAGTACCTGAAAAAAGTTATTCGACCGAACGACTTGCTCATAACCATGGGCGCAGGCGACGTTTACGAGGTTGGTGAAAAGTTGTTAGCCACTTGTTAGACCAAGTTATTAACATTATCCACACAAATGTATGCATAAGGCCTTAATAACCTGTAATTGCAAGTTTTCCCCGTAAACACTGAATTCCTTCGAAAAGCTCAGTGTTTACGGGCTTTTTTTTGCAAAACGCAACATATATTCGGCCAAAAATTACCGGACACGCCAAAAAGTGCGTTTTCGCCCCTTAACCGCCGCAAATATGAGTTATCCACATTTTTATCCACAGAGCTTTTTAAAGTTGTTGATAAAAAAAGATAGCCAACCCTCCAAAAACAGGTTATTATGTCGGTGAAGAAAATAAGAAGGCGGGTGTATCGAAAATATGAGCGATATAAAAATGAAAATAGGATACGCATGTTCGAATTTGGAGCTTTCCACAATTTTCATCGACGATTATTTGGCCGATTGCCTGCCGGTTTATCCGCTTATTTACATATGGAGCTTGCGCCGCCTTATGGACGGCGAATGTGCAACGCTTCAGGAAATAAGCGAGCGTTTCCGCATTACCGAAGGCGATGTAATCAAAGCGTGGCAACACTGGGAAAAAGAAGGCCTCGTGAGCATCTCGTCCGGCAAAAACGGCATGGAAATCACGTTCGGGCCTGTTCGACCGCGCCAAACTTCGGTAGTCCTGCTCTCCGACAACACTGCGAAAGCGGCTGAATCCCCTCCGCAAAACGTCGCCACCCGCCCGAATTACACAACGCAGGAACTCGCCTGCTACCGAAGCGAATCCTCCGACATTAAGCGTCTGTTTTCTCTTGCGGAAAAAACATTGGGCAAATTGCTTTCCTACAACGACATGAATGTAATTTTCGGCTTTCACGACTGGCTTCGCTTGCCGATTGACGTAATCGAATTTTTGCTCGAATACTGCGAAGAAACCGACCACCGCAGCCTTCGCTACATCGAAAAATGCGCACTGGACTGGGCTGAACGCGGCATCGCGGACAAAAGCTCCGCCGCCGAATATGTACAAAATTTCGACCTCAATTATCGCACCATTTTGCGTCACACCGGGCAGTCCGCCGCCTACCCTACCCCCGCCCAGCGCAAATACATGAATAAGTGGCTGCACGAATTAAACATGCCTCTCGAGCTAATCACCGAAGCCATCGACCGCTGCGTCGAAAAAATAAACAAGTTTGACAAGAAATACACCGAAAAAATCTTGACGGAGTGGCACAAGAACGGCATACTCACAAAGGAAGCCGTTGCCGCCGCCGATAATGATTTTGTCGGCAAAAAAACCTCACCACGTCCTGCGGCAAAAAACCGCTTCGTCAACTTCAAGCAGCGCGACATCGATTATTCTCGCTACGAAAAGCTCGAACGGGCATACATCGACCAAAAACTTAACGCTAATTAGCGCACCAAGCTCGTTAAACTGACACAGGGGTGATACCCGGTGAAATTTAAAAATGCATACCGCCAAGTGATGCGCGAAATGCAAGCCGAACGTGACAACGCAATTGCTGTTTGCGATGCGCGACGCAAAGAAATTTATGAGAAAGCCCCGCGTCTTGCCGAAATTGAAAGGGAAATCGGAGAAGCGGGGCTAAAAATTGCGCGGCTCGCGATTTCCGGCGATGAAATTGCAATTGCAAATATCCGTAAAAAAACAGACGCTCTGAAAGAAGAGCGTCTTCTTTTAATGCAAAAAAGTTTTCGCGGAAAAAAAGACTGCTCCGCCCCCAAATATAGCTGCAAAAAGTGCAACGATACAGGGTATATCGGGCTTCCCGCAACGGCGTGCGTGTGTCTGAAACAGCGTCTTATCGATGAATATTACTCCCTCTCGAATTTGCGTGAGGTGTTGCGCGACGAAAATTTTGCCGCGTTTGATATGCGGCTTTTCAGCGAAAAAACGATTGAAAGCGAAGGCCTGTCACCTCGCCTTAATATGGAAACAGTTTTTCGTGTGGCAAATAAATTTGTGCAAAACTTTGACAGGGAATTCGGAAACCTCTTGCTTTACGGCGAAACCGGCTTAGGGAAAACTTTCGTGTGCCATTGTATCGCAAAGGAACTTCTGGACCGCGGTCGCACGGTGTTGTATTTGACCGTGCCGCGACTTTGCAAAGTCGTTGAGGATTCGCGGTTTAAGCGCGAGTCCGTTGCTTCGACCGACGAAATGCTTGAGGCGGTTGACGACGTTGACCTTCTCATTTTGGACGACTTGGGTACGGAAATTTCAACAATCATAACATCTGCCGCACTTTTTGATATAATCAATCAACGACTAATCTCGCGAAAACCTACGGTAATTTCTACAAATTTCACAACAAATGAACTTGCAACTCAGTATTCCGACCGTATTGTTTCGCGATTCTTGGGAAATTATCAAATGGTAAAATTTTTTGGTGAAGATATTCGCGTAAAGAAAAAATACGGAAGCGTCAACTTCGGAAGGAAAATATAATATGAACGAAAAATTGCGCATTTTGAAAATGATTGAAGACGGAAAAATTACTGCGATTGAAGCGGCGGCGTTGCTTACTTCACTTGACGGCGATGCGACACCCCCCGCGCCGGGGCGAGCAACTCCCGAATCAACCGAACGCCCCTTTCGCGCCCATTCCGAAAAACCGCCTTCACAAAATAATCGCTCCCTGTATGATTCAAGTTATAGCGATTTAGGTACGAAATTCGAAAATTTTGCCCGCGAAGCCGCGCCTAAAGTGGAAAAATTCACGAAAACCGTCGCGGAAAAAATAGTCGATGCGACGGATAAACTGTCCGACGTGTTCGTTCCCGACGAAAGCCAACGCGACCCTCAACGCGCGCCCTCCCCTTCCCCGCCGAAAAAAGAAAAAAATATTGCCGAGAAACAAGTTGAAATTTTGGTCATGGCGGATGATTCAAATGAACTGAACATCGCCGGCTTAAACGGCAACGTTCGTATTCGAGGCTACAATGGCGACAAAATCACGGCACGTATTGTTTACGCATCAAAAAAAGCCGATGCGCCCATCGACATAAAAAAACTCGGCGGAAAATATGTACTGTTTTACGAGCAGGAATATTTTTACGATGTTTCGGTTGACGCCTTCGTGCCGGAACGCGCGTTCAGAGCGGTAAAAATCGAAAATTTGAACGGAAACCTTGACGCTTCAACGCTTTCCGCCAACGAAATACATTTTTCAAATTCAAACGGCAGCACAATTCTTGCCGATATTTCCGCCGTAAATTTTTTTGCCGAGTCAAGCAACGGCCGACTGTCTGTTTCGAAAATAACCGCCGATGACGCAACAATCGAAAACATGAACGGCTCAACCGAGGCAGACGAAATCGACATTGCACAGCTCAGGCTGTCGAATTACAACGCACCGCTTTCGATTATTATGTCAAAATTTTCGCGCTACTTCGGATACCTCTGGCGCGTAGAAACAGGCAACGCAAAACTCGGCATAAATCTGCCGACAGCCTACGACACCGGCTACCATATCAAAGCCCGCGCCGCAATGGGCGAAGTTCGCGTAGGGCTTACAAACCTTCGTTATCTGATTAAAGAACCAATGCTTGTGGAAGCTCAAAGCGCGAACATCGACCACGCCTCAAGAAAAGTAAATCTTGTCATCGAAACGTCAAACGCTCCGCTGTTGATAAATTAAACCGCAGCAAGCCGCTCCGCCATCGCGCCGTATTCCATTTCGTCGGCTTGCTCGCGAAGCCACGCTACGAGGTCGGATTCGGTTTCGTACTCGAATTCGTCAAGTTCGGCAACAATTTCGTCAACACCCGTCATGTCACGTCGGTTACATGCGTTAATCAGTTCCGCTAAAAGTCGCGCGTCAGGTTTATCCTTGCGCGCTTTTTGTTTTTGCGATTCAATTGCCGTCAACACTGACGCAATTTTTTCAACAAGCTCGCGGGTGCTTTTCAAAAATGTATCGTTGTTTGCGGATATAAATCCGATATGTTCGATTTTTGCGGCATTTTCAAGTGCTTCCGCCAATTGCCCTGCTTTTTCCGCGCAAATGCCGTAACACGACCCCTTGATTCCATGCACGGTTATCATGTAATTTTTTAAATTTTCCCAAGACTCCGACTTATCAAGCATCGCAGGGGTGGTTTTCGCAAACGTGCGCAAAATATCCAAATACGACGACTCATCGCCGCCGAAACGCAAAAGCCCCGCAGCAAAATCAACGCCCGGCACGCGATGGCTCATAAGAGATGACGGCTTTGTCCATTTTTTTACCACAGCTTCAAGAGTTTCGATTTCGATGGGCTTGGGGATATAGTCTTGAAAGCCGTTCTGTATAAACATTTCGTCGTTGCCGACAAGCGCGTTTGCGGTGAAGGCGATAACAGGAATGTTTTTTGCATAATCCGTACCGAGTTGGCGAATATGGCGCAATGCTTCGATTCCATCCATTTCGGGCATCATGTGGTCCATGAAAACGGCGTCGTATCGAACGATTTCGCTTCGCATTGCTTCAATGGCTTCCGGGCCGCTTTCAACGCAGGTCGTTCGGATTTCATACCTTTTCAGCATTGCGGCGGCAAGCACCAAATTTGCCGGAACATCGTCAACAACAAGCACTCGTACGCCGGGCAGTTTAAGCCCCGATGTATTTTTTGCAAAACCGCTATCCTTTTTCGGACGCAGATATTTTTTGAGATTATTTACAACTTCATCGGGAATAACTTCGTCCGACACGGATTTTTGCCAAAAACGCGCAGTAAATGTGCTGCCCGCGCCGACTGCGCAATCGACAACAATGTCGCCGTCCATCATGCGCGCTAATTTTCGCGCCATGGGAAGCCCGAAGCCCATGCCCTCAACCTTGCGGTTTGCCGCCATATTAACTTGCGAATAGTCTTCGAAAATATTTTCTGTTTCCTCGTCGGGAATACCTATGCCGGTATCCTTGACCGCTATTGTTACACAAGCGGACTCGTCGCCGTCCGCGACGCATTTGATTGCCAAATCCACAGAACCTTTCGGCGTGTATTTAAACGCATTCGAAAGCAGATTGTTTAAAATTTGCTTAACACGCAAATAATCGCCGCAAAGTTTTGCGGGGAAATTCGGGCTGATGTCCAGTCCGAAAGAAATATTTTTTTCGCCGCGATGCAAAACGCTCTGATTGATGGAATCGCTAAAGAGGCTTGCGGTATCATACTCAGCGGGAAACAACTCCAACGTACCCCTGTCGATTTTCGAAACATCCAAGACGTCTTTAATTATACTTAAGAGGGTTCGACCGGCTGTTTTTATGTTTGTCAGGTTAGTAAAAAGCTCGTCGCTTAATCCGTCCGTTTCGAGGGACAAGTCCGAAAAACCCATAATTGCGTTGAGAGGTGTACGCATTTCGTGCGACATTATTGCGATAAACGAAGATTTTGCGTTATTCGCAACTTCGACTTCCCTCAATGCGGCCTGCATTTCCCGTTGCTGACGCTGAACAAGCAAATGAAGCTCAACCCGCCTTTTTAATACACTCTCGGCAAAAGGTTTTGTTATGTAATCGACAGCCCCTGCCGCCAAGGCTCGCGCCTCGTACTCCGGATTTTTTGCGGCTGTCAGAAAAATTACGGGAATATCTTGAGTTTTCGGGTTGTCCTTGAGAATTTTAATTATACCGTACCCGTCAAGTACGGGCATGGCAACGTCAAGCAAAATCAAATCAGCCGGCACGGTCTTTAAAAGTTCCAACATTTCCTTGCCGGTGGTCACCGCTCGAACGTCATGCTCATCACAGAGAACTCCGGATGCAAACCCCAGAGCCATTTTATCATCGTCAACTACAAATATTATACTTTTGTCGGACACGTTCACTCCGAAGCATCCCCTTCATGTTGTACCGTTGCAATAATTGAGCTGAGGCTTTGGCTCATAACGTCAATTGAAATATGTGCCTTGTCGTAGTTATCCGCGATGCTTTCGATGAGGTTATTTACGGCAACAATAGAGTCGAGAGCTTTGGCGGAAATTTCGTCGGACTCGGATACAATCGTTTTGGATTTTGCGGCAAGCGCACGAACTTCTTCCGCAACAACAGAAAACGCTTTTCCGTGAATGCCGGCGCGCGCCGCTTCAATTGATGCGTTAAGCGCGACAAGGTTTGTTGACGTGGCAATGGACAAAATATTTGCGGAAATTGCCTTGAACTTGCTGAATCCGTCGTTAAGCGTTGCCATGAAGCCGGCAATTTGCGCAGATTGACGCTTTATGTTTTCAATATCTGCCAAGAGAAGGTTTGCGCTGTCTACGTTTGAAACCGCAATATCCAGTACGCCCCTTATCTCCTCGTTAAGCATTTGTATACAGTTTACCGGAATGTTATTGCCTGACGCAATACTTCGCGCCATTTCGTGGCACGAGTCGCAACCGCACGCGCCGCAGTCGAAGGAACGCTGACGCTCGGATGTTTTGCCCATGGATTTGAAGCCTTTTTCGACTTGCGTGTCTGTAATGGTGCGAGTGTTGACATGTTGAGGGTGATACACGCGGGTGAAATCCGCCAATTTGAGGGTTTTGTCGTAATGTTCCAAAAGCGTAGCGTAATTTTCGCGGCTGCGCGTTTTCAGGATATTTTTTTTGCTGTCGTCCATTATTGCATGAGTTTCGAAACGACCGACATTGTGTTCGACGGCGGTTCCGAGGTTGCAACCCTCGCCGCAGTTCAGAACATCAAAGACTGCGGGCAACACGTTTTCGCGCGATTCCGCAAATGCATCAATGGCTTCATATACTACGCCGTGACCTTCCGCTTGGTCAACGCGAATTACGTCGCCGAACCAAAACTGCATGTTCTCTTTAAGCCCGCCGGGCATAGGATACAGGCGACCGAAAGCCGCTTCGTCGTGGTCGAAAGAAGCCGAAAATTCCGGCAGTTCAATATCGTTTTCACGTACATATTCAAAGAGTCGCTTAAACGTAACATTGTACTTTACGTGTCGCGTTGATTCGAATTCGTGCGCTTTTGCAATACAAGGGGTAAGCGCGGCAAAATCGCCGGCAACCCGCCGATATTGCCGCATATAAACCGCCGTACAAAGAATCGGGCTGTGTACGGGCGAAAGATACTTTATGATATTGTGCTTATATTTAAGGATATAATCGACAACGGCGGGGCAGGGCTGCGTTATAACTGATGCCGGATTGTTTTTTTCGATATGACGAATATGCGCCCAAGTACAGATGTCTGCGCCGATTGATACATCGTAAATCTGTCGCACTCCGAGTTGCTTAAGCCATGCGAGAAGCCTTCCCCCTTGCGGGTTTATGTAGAGGGCGGGAGCAACAAGCATCGAAATATTTTCGCCTTTTCGTAAGTCGGCTAAAAATCTCATTGTATCGTCATCATAGTCACGAACGTCATGGCGACAGGCTTCGATGCAAAATCCGCAAGCGATACATTTGTCATTGTTAATCGAAACGCGAATTACGCCTTCCTCGGAGAAAACGTGGTTTGCGCCTTCATTCGGGCAAACCCGGATACATCTGTTACACCCGACGCATTTTGACAAATCTTCCACAATAAGTTTGCGCATAATGTGACCCCATCCCCTTGCTTTTTTATTTTATTACTATACTGAAAACGCGACGAAAAGTAAATAACGTTTTTTTTAACATTGAGTTTTAAATGTTTTTGCGAATGTTCTCAGCTTTTCAAAACCTATTTGGTAGCTGACCAGTTACCGATAGGTTTTTTCATCGGACTTATTGCGCAACTGTTCAACAAGCTATATAATATGCAAAGATTTCTGAGGAGGGAATAAAAATGAGTTTACCGAATATTTTAGTTTGTGACGACCATCCGTCAATATGTAAGGAAGTTGCAATGTTTTTGAAAGGAAGCTACACGGTTCATGCCTTTAAATCCGGCAAAGAGGCGTTGGATTATCTTGAAAAAAACTCTATTGACTTAATTTTGCTTGATTATTATATGCCCGAAATGACGGGCTTCGAGGTTTTGCTTCAAATTCAAAAGTCGGAGCGTCACAACGGTGTTCCGGTGATATTTTTGACTTCTGAAATAAACGAGCGTCTTGAACATGAAATGCGCCGGCGCGGTGCATCCGAATATTTGGTCAAACCTGTCAACTCCGCAACGCTGCAAAGCTGCATTCGCAAACTTTTGAACTGATTATATTGCGGCGGATTTTAAACCGCTTCTTTGAAGTTCTCAGAACATGTTTCGCCGTCCGTTTCAACAACGGGCGGTTTTGTTTTGTCCAAAATAAGCGGCGCGGAAAAATACGTAGTAATTGCCGTCATAAAAGCCAATGCAGCCTGAACGAAATACGTCATAAAATCATCTCCGTACAAGCAGTATATGTAAAAAATGCAAAATTATACAAACTCTGTCATATTGCCTCGGAAATGAAACGGCAACAATTGCCGTTGAAGTTTTTTATTTTTCCGCTCGGTTATTGCAAGAGCATTGAAAAATTGCACCCAAAGCTCCTGCGTTTCGAGTTCGCCGTCTGCGTATGAAAATTCAGCACCGGCGGGAACTTCCGCAACTACATATGACTTTCCGTCGTAAATTGCCGCCTTTTTGCGGCGTTTATCGTGAATTACCCATGCTTGATTCATAAGCCGTTCGACAAAATGCTCGGCAAGAAGCACAAGAACATCATTTTTTGGCGTAACCGGGCAATAAAAAACGCCTTGCTGTGTTTCGGCAAAGCGGCAAAATCCGTGAAGCAAGTGCGCTTCACGCCCCACATTTTTGTAAAAATCATGCACATCCCGCACAAAACTTTCGTGCAATCGGCTGTCAACCATATGCCCTACCGAAAATCCCAATTGAATGTACTTCAAAATGGACAAAAATCTGTTTTCGGCGGATGAAAGAAAAGCATAGTACACGCGCAAAGCGGCTTCCGGCGAAATTTTCGTTCGAACGGCATTAAAAACGCGGGCAGATTTTTCGCTGTCCGTTTCAATGCGCCGTAAATCGGCAAGAGAAAGTTGCTCCGTTCCGTCGATTTGTATGCTTACCGGTTCGAGTTTTTCGTAGTAGACCGCGTAAACTACGGACAAAAATCCGTCAAACGTACCGTCGAAGGTGATGAGCATATGTAGCCCCCCGCTTTACAGCAATTTTGTTTACTGTGCTAAAGTGAGTTGGGTATAGTTGTCAATCCGCGAGCTGTCGGTAAGACGAGGTGCGATTGTTTCGGGCAAAAGCGGAAATTTATCATACGCTTTGCCGTTGCACGTAATGAAATATTTTGCGCGTTTGAGGACGACGCGCATTTTTCTCAGGTCTTCGAAGTCGAGTTTTCCGACGCGGCGAGCCGCAACTATTTTTTGCGCGGAAATTTGCCCGATGCCGGGTACGCGCAGAAGCGTCAAATAATCCGCCGTCGAAATTTCGACCGGGAACAGGTGCAAATTATTTACCGCCCAATGGCATTTCGGGTCCATATCAAGGGAAAGGTTTTCGTCCTCGCTTGAAAAAAGCTCGCCGGATTTGTAGCCGTAAAATCGCAGAAGCCAGTCTGCCTGATAAAGGCGATGCTCGCGAAGAAGCGGCGGCGCAACCGTCGGAAGCCGCGAATCGCCGGCAGGGATGTAGGCGGAGTAGAACACCCGCTTCAGTTTGAATTTGCCATACAGCCCCTCGGCAAGTGTTACGATTTTGCTGTCGCTTTCGGGGGTCGCGCCGACGATTAACTGCGTGCTTTGCCCGGCGGGCGCGAATTTCGGCTCATTTCGTGCGGCGCGATAGAGCGAAAGCTCGTTTTTCGACTGCGCGATGTTTTCACGAATCGCACGCATCGGCGCAAGGATGTTTTGTCGCGTTTTTTCGGGGGCAAGCCGCGCCAAACTTTCTCGCGACGGAAGCTCGATGTTTACGCTTACGCGGTCGGCAAGCAAGCCGGCTTGCCGAATCAAAAGAGGATTCGCCCCGGGGATTGTTTTGACGTGAATATATCCGTTGAAATGATAGGTTTCCCGCACTGTTCGCAGAGTTGCGGCAAGCAGTTCCATAGTGTAATCAGGGCTTTGTATTATGGCGGAGCTGAGAAATAATCCTTCAATATAGTTGCGCTGATAGAAGCGAATCGTAAGCTCCGCGACTTCATCGGGGGTAAATTCGGCGCGCGGAACGTCGTTTGAGCGGCGATTTCCGCAATATTGGCAATCGTAGATGCATTTGTTCGTAAGGAGAACCTTGAGCAACGAAACGCATCGGCCGTCTGCGGTAAAGCTGTGACAAATGCCGCAAGCGACGGCATTTCCGAGCGCACCGCGCTTTGCCGCCCGATTCGAGCCGCTTGATGTACAGGCGACGTCGTACTTTGCCGCGTCCGCCAGAATTTTTAATTTATCCATCATGTCCATGGACGTATTTTACTCGAACTTTTAAAACATGTCAAACGTTCGTTCGCTGTTGTTTTTTTATGCTCGTTGCCGCACGTTCATCCGATACAGCGGTTTTCCCCGGCAGACAGGAAACGGCAAATTTTCTGCACGTTTTGGAAAACCGCAATAAAAAAACGCGCCCGGCAAATAAATGCCGAGCGCGTTTTTTTCGCGGTAAACTTCGGATTCGCATTACAATTGCAATTTTTCGATAAACTCCAACGCCTGTGCCGATAAGTTTTCGATTAACTGTTGACGCGCAGATTCTATTCGCTCGGGGTTTGTGAGTTGTTCGTTGACCCACGCTTCAAATGCGGCGTAACCGAACTCCGGATGGTCGCGGTTTGCCTCGAACCATGCCCACATATCCGACGACTCATCGCCGTGCGTTTCCCAAACGGCATTGTGCCACTCGCTTCCCCACCACCCGTTAAGCACCGATGCATCGGGGTTATAAAATACGCCGGTTGTCAATTGGTCGGACATGCGGTTAAATTCCGCTGCCGTGTTCCGGGAAAGGCTGTTGCCGCCGTGGGAGAAAAACGGCTCGTTATTCTCCTGCCATCCGATAAACGACACGCCGACTTGATTTTGCGCATCGTGCAAATCAATTGTAAACGGACGCACCCACGATGCGTCGATAGTATAATCGGGCGGCTCATCGCCGAAGCGCAAGCCCGCTTCCTCCAACTTCGCACGAATAAATCCGAACGCCTCCTGCTCGGTGAAGTACACGATGTAAAACGGCCCTGCGCCCGAGCCGCCCGTGTGGGTTCGGACGTCGAGCGGGGTGGATTCCAATATCGCGCGATACGCGGCAACGGAAATTTCCGCTTGCGCACGAAGTTCATCTTCCGTCGGATATACGATATAGAACGGTTCTGCGGCCGTTCCGCCGCCGTGCATCCTGACCTCCAAGCGCGATAAAATTCCGGGCCCTCCGCCGGTGCAGCCCGTAACGGAAGCAAGTCCGATAAATGCCGCCGCCGCACCGAGCGAAAGTTTTTTCCAACGTCGCGGCAATTTTTTCAGCAAATTTTCGTCTTCTCGCGCCGCTTCAAGCGTAGGAATTTGCGGCGGCGTGTAATTCTTTACCGGCGATAATTTTTCCATTTTCATCAACCTCCTGCGTTATACACCCGAAAACGTGCCGGATAATTACATGTCTTCCATGAGCGACATCACCGGGTACATTTCATTGTAATGCCTGTGGATGAACATTGCGCTGCCGTCGGCGAACAGCTTTTCGGCGGCGCGGTCGGCAATCGGCGTAATGAGCCGCTCGTGTGCGCAGTGAATCGGCGAAATGTCGGAGGTAATATTTGCATTTTGCGATTTCATATGACCGTATGCGTAATTGCAACGCGACGAAATCGCGCATTCGCGGCATTCCGGAGCGAGTTCGCCCCCTCTGTCGAAAAGAAATTTTTGCTTTTCGGAGTCGATGCCGGAAATTACATCGCCGATTTGAAATACCGGATTGTTCAGATGAATCGACCCGATGTAAATTTTGCCGTCGGGCGCGATTGCCGGTTGATTTTGCGCCATTTGCCGTCTGTCGATGTGATATTTTTCGCCTTTGAGGTGCGATAAAATTTTTGTATCAATCGGCGAGAGGTAAACTTTTTGCTCTGATTTGGTAAGGCGCACGTACATATCTGCAATTTTTTCATATTCGCCGCGCAGAATTTCAAATTCTTCGGGCGTCCAGGGTGCGGCATAATTTAAATTCATCGCGATATATTTGAACCCGCTTCGATACAAAAATTTCGCGATTTTTGCCGCCTTGCGCACGGTTGAGTTGTCCAGTACGCTCATGCCCACAGCGTACGGCTGGTATTTAAGAAGAAGCGGAATTTTTTCCGCCAATAAATCGGCAGTTCCTTTGTTGTCGTGAGTTCTGCGGCAGTCGTCCTGCGCAGGGCCGTCATGCGAAAAGCCGATTGTAAGATTATGCTTGCGCGAGAAAATCAAAAACTCTTCATCGAGAAGTACGCCGTTTGTTGTCATTTTGTAAAAAAAATTATGGCGCGACTCGCGTTTGATGTCCGCTGTATACGCAACGGTGTCGTAAATGAGCTGCCGCTCTAAAAGCGGCTCGCCTCCGTAAAACAGAATGCCGGTTGTGTCCGTGCCTTTCATCCCGAGCCGAACAGCCGCTTTTGCGGTTTCAAGCGACATCCGCTCCGGCCCAGGCTCAACGAAGCAGTATTTGCACGAAATATTGCATTGATTTGTTACGTGAAGGGTTAATTGCACGGTATTTGCACATCCTTTCCCATTGCGTTAATGAAAATTGTCGCATGAAAAAAGTTGAACGTATCCGGTTCTTCCTGCGCCCAATGAAACTCAACAAAAACTCGTTTCGGAAGCTCGGAGGAATAAGGCACGACAATCAAAAAATAATCCGGCTCGCCTATCGGGAGCGTCGGATTATCGGCGGAAATTGCAAAGGTGCCGTGTTCAGCAAAAAATGTTACATCGAAACCATCAAACCACGAAGCGTTAATCTCCGGCACGGAAAAATCAAGCGTCCCGAGCCCAAAGTTTTCAATCGTTTCGCGGGAGGTTTCCGAGCCGGCCGCAAAAAAACGCGACTCAACAAGTTCACCGTTTTCGTGCGTCAAATAAAATGTCACCGACATTTCCATTCCGGCAAAAAGGCTGCCGAAAATCAGTCCCATATCCGTAACCGTTTCGAAAAAAGTTCGAACGCGACCGTTGTCGTCGGAAATAATTTTCGCGCTGAAATCCATTTCAAATTCATTATGCGTCGCGCTGCCCCTGAACGAGCCTGTTCGAATCGAGACATCAAACGCACCCGCTTCAAGCGAAGACAACGCCCGTTCAAGTGCCGCCGTTGCCGGTTCGGTTACGTCGCCGGAGTACGAAATTTCCGGCGCGACCGCAGGTGCGGCTTCCGGTTCAATTGCGGATTTCGTCGAAGGAACATCATCGGTTACCGGGGAAACATCAGCAAGTTCGACGGCGGTTTCGTGAACTTCGATTTCATCAATTTCGCAAACATCAACGTAAAAATTCTCGATTTCGTCGGGTATTTCACTGCCGCAAGCAGCAAGTAACAGCACCGCAAAAACAAAAAAATGTTTGTACATATCACGCGCCCCCACCTTTTTTCTACAGTCTACACGACTTTGTACAAACACACAAATCGTCATGCCTGCATAATATGGCACGGGGAGGTGGACTCTTATGATTTTTATGCTGGAAGGCTTTTTTTTATTCGGACATTTGGGAAATTCATTTCCCAAGCCTCTTTCCTCCGACGAAGAAAAAAAATACCTGCAAGAGTACGCCAAAGGAAGCCAAGACGCACGGAACATACTGATTGAACATAATCTGCGTTTGGTTGCTTACGTTGCAAAAAAGTACAACAACCATGCAAAAGATGCCGAAGATTTAATCTCCGTCGGAACAATCGGCTTAATAAAAGCCATTGTAACCTACAAATCCGACAAAAACGTTCGCCTTGCAACCTATGCAATACGTTGCATTGAAAACGAAATCCTGATGTTCATTCGCGCAACAAAAAAAAGCGCGGGTGATGTTTCATTACAGGATGTTGTAGGGGTAGACCGCGAGGGCAATGAAGTGCGCATAGAAGATAAACTTGCCGATATTGTATTTCCCGCACGATACAATTTTGCCGGGCTGCGTATGTAAGTTTTATACGCCGAAATGCCCGAGGCAACCTCAAGAGAGATGCTGCGCGTTACAGCCGAATTCGTTCGTAAGCCCAATCCCTTGCACCGAAAATTTCGATTGCACCCGAGTTGTCTTCCCGGAAACGGGGAATCGTTAAAAAGAGCAAACGTATTTTGCGTTCGATACGCGCGAAAAAAAGTTGCGGTCGCAGTGAAAAGTGTTACAATTCGGTCGGGGTGAGTACGCATGAGAAAAATTATTACCGCGCCGACCGATATCGAAGATAATTTATACGCGCAGGGGCTTTCTCCCGTTGCCGGAGTTGACGAAGTGGGACGCGGGCCGCTTGCCGGACCGGTAGTTGCATGTGCGATAATTCTGCCCAAAATTGAAATTGCCGGAATAAATGATTCGAAAAAAATTTCGGCAAAGCGGCGCGAAGAATTGGCGGCGCAACTCAAGGAAGTCGCTGTTTCATACGCATTCGGAATTATTCAGCCGGAGGAAATCGACAGAATAAATATTTTGCAAGCAACTTTAAAAGCGATGGCAGAAGCCGTTGCGGGGCTTGAAATCGCGCCGAAAATCGCGCTTGTTGACGGAATTTCCGCACCGGATTGCATCTGCCCGGTTCGTTGCGTCAAAAACGGCGACAGCGCAAGCCGAATAATTGCGGCGGCAAGTATTTTAGCCAAAGTAATGCGGGATAATATGATGCAAGACCTGCACCGCCGATACCCCGAGTACGCATGGGATACAAACAAGGGGTACGGCACTGCGGCACATATTGAAGCAATTCGCCGGCACGGGCTTACCCCGGCGCATCGAAGGAGTTTTTGCAAATCGCATGAAACCAACAGATTATAAATTCGTCGGAGTTCGCCGATTTTATCAATTGCAACCGGGCGATATTTTTCGCGCGGTAATTCATAACATTCGCCCCGGCGAGGTTGTTATTCGCCTTGCCGAGGGCGAACTTTACGTTGCGCGGTCGTTGGTGTTGCCGCCCGGGCATATCGGCGACGAATGCCTGTTTTGCGTGAAAGAAAACGACTTCAAGGGGCGAATTGTGCTTGAAGTCGTAAAAACCGGAACGAGTTATTCGTTCGATATGAGGGTGTAATGAAAAGAAAAAAAGCCATTGCCGTTCGATACAACCCCGATGAAATCGCGCCGAAAATTTTAGCAAAAGGTGCGGGGCTTATTGCGGAAAAAATTCTGGAGAACGCACAAAATTCCGAAGTTTCGGTGCTTAAAGACGCCGCGCTTGCAGATGATTTAACGCGCCTCGACCTCGGCGAACACATTCCGCCCGAGCTTTACGAGGCCGTGGCGCAAATTTTAATTTTCATAAGCGACTTGGACGGGAAGGAGTTGACAAAACAAAAAACTCGACATACAATCGAAAAATGACGCGCATGTCACCGACACTTGCGTCAGTACATACAATACGCAATTCTTCCGGAGGCGATTAAAATTTCGCGAATCCATAACGAAAAACAGCGTAAGTCCAAAACGAAAAAAATTATTGAATCGGCGCGACGAGTTTTTTGTCAAAAAGGCTTCGTTGCCGTAACGATGCAGGATATCATCGACGAATGCGGCATAAGTCGCGGCGGAATTTATTTATATTTTGCGTCGGTTGACGAAATTTTTCTTGAAGTAATGAAGCAGCGCAATAAAGAGTCCGCGCGCGCCGGCGGTTCTTTCGAAGAAATTTTGGCAGACTTTTTTGCAAAGCAAAAGCAGCGGCTTCTGAATTTCGAAAACAGCCTTTTTCGCGCATATTGCGAATATATTTTTTCTAAGCCGAAGGCGGCAGTTAAAGCGTTTCGCGATACGCAACTCGAACATTTGCGCAGAAATGTCATCGCGATTTTGGGCGACCCCGCCGACGAAAATGCTCGCCGCATCGCCGACCATTTTATCGTAACAATCGACGGACTCAGCGTTCTTGCGCTCGCGGAGGCTCTCAGCGAAGACGTAATCGACGCGCAATTTGCAATTTTAAACGACATGGCAGAAAGGACGAGGTTTCATGCAAAATAATTTTTCAAAGTTGCAATGCATCACATTAACGGGGTTGTTCGGCGCAATTATTTTTTTGCTTACATTTACGCCGCTCGGTTTTCCGCAAATTCCTCTAATCGGCTCGGCAACAATCATTCACATTCCGGTTATCATCGGCGCGATTTTAATGGGGCCGAAATACGGTGCGATTTTAGGCTTTATGTTCGGGCTTTCGAGTTTTATTTTCGCGAGTACACTTTCGATGGCGTTGAACGCATTTGCTTTTACGCCGCTTCGACCTGTTCCGGGTACGGACAGCGGAAGCCCGTGGTCGCTTTTGGTTGCGTTTGTACCGCGAATTTTGGTCGGTGTTGTTGTGCCGCTTGCATTTTACGGCATGAAAAAAATTAAAGTTCCCGACGTCTTAAATATGGCGATTTCCGCCGTAATCGGCTCGGCAACAAATACGCTTTTGGTTCTTCACATGCTGTACTTCATGTTCAGAGAACCGTGGGGATATGCACGTGCTGTTGCCGGCGTTGAATTGCCGCAAATCACATATGCGTTTGTCGCGGGAATAATAACCGGTTTCGGCATTCCCGAGGCAATTGCTGCGGCCGTCATTGTTCCGGCCGTCGGAGTGCCGCTGCTGATGCTTTCGAAACGGCTTTCCAAAGGAACAAATGATTCCGGCACCGAGAGGAACGCCTGATGGTACTCGGAATTGACATCGGAGGCTCGACAACAAAAATCGTCGGCTTCCGGCACGGCGAATGCGTCGGAATGCTTCAAGTTGAAGCGGGCGACCAAATCACGTCGGCGTTCGGTGCCTTTGGAAAATTTTCGGCAGAATACGGCTTACGCATGGGCGATGTCGAAAAAATTATGATAACCGGAGTCGGCGCACCGTTTTTGGAAAAAGGTATGTACGATATCCCCACAACCCGCGTAAGCGAATTTATTGCAATCGGGCGCGGCGGATTAAAATTAGCCGCCCTCCCCCGCGCACTGATTATAAGCGTTGGCACGGGAACAGCCCTTGTTCGGGCGGCGGACGGCGAAATAACTCATCTCGGCGGAAGCGGCGTGGGCGGCGGAATGCTTTTAAATCTTGCGGAACGGTTCGCGGGTGTGCATTCTTTCGCGGGCATAACGGAAATTGCCAAAGACGGCGACTTGGGCGCGATTGACCTGCAACTTTCGCACATCTCGCGCGAAAAAATCGGAAATCTCCCGCCCGACATTACTGTTTCAAACTTCGGCAATCTGCGCGACAACGCCAAACCCGCCGATTTCGTACTCGGGTTCATCAACATGATTTTCGAAAGCGTCGGAATGATGGCCGTTTTCGCAACGCTTAACACCGACATCAAAGACATCGTTTTAATCGGCGCGTTGTCCGCTACGGAACACGCTCCGACCGTTTTTGCAAATTTGCAAAAAATGCATCCCGTCCGCTTTCACATCCCCAAAAACGCGATTTTCGCGACAGCGGTCGGCGCGGCATTGTCTGTATGAATTTTCAAGGCCTCGGGGACTTCGTCCCCGAACCCCTACCCGCTTTTTAAAAAAAGCGGGGCAAAAACTTTAATTAAAAAACGCGCATCCGCGCGTTTTTATGTTAAAGTTTGAGAGTGTTGAAAAATAAGCTGTGCCTGCATCGCAGGAAAATGACGGCAAAGGCGGGCGTCCTTTGCCCGCACCCTTCAGGTCATTTTCCGAGATGAGGCATATGCGAAAGCGTAATTTTTCAACACTCTCAGTTTTGATGAAACTAAAGTTTCCCGGGGCGGAGTCCCACGAATTTAAAGGAGGATATTATGGTTAAAATTGCAATCGTCGGGTGCGGAAATATTTCCGGAGCCCACATCGGAAGTTATTTGAAATTTGCCGACAGGTGCAAAATTGTCGCGCTTGTTGACATTTTTCCGGAAAAAGCCGAGGCATCGAAGGAAAAATTCAAGCTGAACGACGCGAAGGTTTTTGCGTCACACGAAGAAATGCTTGCGTCGGGCGTTGAAATCGACTTGGTTTCGAACTGCACGCCGCCGTATGTTCATGCTGAAATTTCAATCAATTGCATGAACGCGGGGCTGAACATGCTTGTTGAAAAGCCCATGGCGACGTGCTTGGCGGAATGCGACGCGATGCTTGAAGCCGAGCGGAAAAACGGCGTAATTTTATCTTGCGGGGCGCAAAATCGGTTCTTGAGCATGATTACCAAGCTGAAGCAACTTGCCGACAGCGGAGTTGCGGGCGCGGTTCGATGCGCTCATGTTGACTCGCTGTGGTGGCGCGGGCATTGCTACTACGATTTGTGGTGGCGCGGAACGTGGGAAAAAGAAGGCGGCGGCCCGACCCTTAATCACGCCGTGCATCAAATCGACATGATTAACTGGATTCAAGGTGAGTTGCCCGCCGAAGTTACCGCCGTGCTTTCCAATGTAATGCACGATAATTCCGAGTGCGAGGATTTGTCTTTTGCGATTTTGAAATACAAAAGCGGTGCGCTCGCAAATGTAACAAGCTCTGTTGTTCATCACGGCGGTACGCAAAGCATTGTTTTGCAATGCGAGAACGCAAAAATTGCCGCACCTTTTTCGGTTGCGGCAGAGAAGTCCAAGCCGAACGGTTTCGGCGAATCGAATCCCGAACTGGAACGCGAAATCACCGATAAGTACAACTCATTCGCGTCCCGCGAATACGAGGGCTTCGACGGCGAAATCGACGACGTTTTACGTGCCGTAGAAACAAAATCGCGCCCGCTCATCACCGGGGAAGACGGCAGAAAAACCGTCGAGCTGATTACCGCGATTTACAAATCCGGTTGCCTTAAACAAACCGTATCGCTTCCCCTCGATAAGAGCGACGAGTTCTACACTTTTGACGGCATTTTGAAAAACGCCGTTCGCTTTAACAAAAAAACAAAATCCGCAGAGGCATTGGGCGACAACGAAATAACTTTGGGGAACTTCTAAATTTTATGTTCGTTCAGAACAACGTCGCGGATTTTTGCGCGATAGACCTCCATTTTTTCAAAAATATTTTCATCGAACGCGCCTAAAATTCGTGCGGCAAGCAAACCCGCGTTTGTCGCACCGGGCGCACCGATTGCCATTGTTGCAACCGGAACGGCCGCCGGCATTTGAACAATTGAAAGCAGCGAGTCGATACCGCTCAGGGCGCGCGATTGCACGGGAACGCCGATTACCGGCAACGACGTGTAAGATGCGGTCATTCCGGGTAAATGCGCCGCGCCGCCCGCACCGGCAATGATTACTTTTATGCCGCGTTCGGCGGCTGTTTTTGCGTACTCCGCCATCAATTCCGGGGTGCGATGAGCGGAAACAACCTGCTTTTCGTACGCAATGCCCATTTCGTCCAAAATTTCACATGCGTGTTTCATTGTTTCCCAGTCCGATTTGCTGCCCATAATTACGCCAACCATTTTTGTACCTCCGATTTTTTATAAAGTTCGTCAAACCATTCGCCGGCAAGAGGAATTTTTCTCCGTATGTCATCAAGCGAGGAAATTTGCGCGAAAAATTCAAGCCGCTTTACATCCGGAATATGATGCGAAATTTTCACCAAATAATAATGCGCGTGGGCGGGCGTGTGAATAAGGCGCAATAAATCCGTGAGCGGTTCGAAAACATAGCGAAAATAATACGCATGTGCTTCGAGATACATCCCGCGCCTCACATATTTTTCTGCACGAACATGTTGCGCTCGGCGATAAACCGCTTCTTCGAGGCGCGCTTTGTTTTCCGCCAAAAATTTTTCGGCATCCGGCGGCGGCGAAAGCCGAATCACACCGCTTTTGTCAAAGAGTATTTTTACCGCCTCAACAGGGTCATTTTCGTAAAACTCGTACTCGTCGGAAGGGCGGCTGTGAAGCTGCAAACAGAAGTCAATTAAAAGGTACTCACTCGTTCCGGCAAGATGATATACGCGCTGACGAATTTTCGGATGTCCGTGCCGCATAATATATTTGTACTCAATTTCGCCAAGCTCGCCGAGCGCGTTTTCGACGGCTTCCAATGCTTGCTCTTCGTACGCGTCATCGACATCCGCCCAAAAATCTATATCGCTGTATTCGTCCGCTGTGTCTGTTGCGTCTGCGCCTTCAAGCCACAATGCATGAACAAAGTTGAGCGGCGCAAGCGCGTCGGTCAATTTTTTTATAATTTCAGCTTTCATTTTTACACCTCCGAACCGATTATACACGACAAGAAGGAAAACATCATGCCTTTAATTCTCCCCTCCCCCGGCGCGTTTGAGTATGAAGAAAAACGCTCGCGCTTTATTGCATACTGTGCGCCGGTTTCCGACGAAAATTCGGCGCGGCGCGTTATTGCCGAAATTCGCGCGTTGCATCCCAAGGCGAATCATAATGTTTTCGCCTACAGCGTCGGAACAATCACTCGCGCAAACGACGACGGCGAACCGCACGGCACAGCCGGAATGCCCGTGTTAAACGTGTTCACAAAGGCGGGGGTGACGGATTTTGTTTGCGTTGTAACGCGATATTTCGGCGGAACGCTGCTCGGAGCGGGCGGGCTTGTTCGCGCATACACGCGCGCCGCAAAAGGCGCGATGGACGCCGCCGAACCTGCGGAACTTATCCTTCATAAAAATTTTCGCGTAACCTGCTCCTACTCAAATTTCGACAAAATAAAATATCATTTCGAAAAACTCGGCATCGAAATAACAAACATATCTTACACCGACATTTGTACAATTTCCGTCAGCGTAAAGGAATCTCTCGTTTCAAAATTTTTGCAGGTCGAAGGTATGTCAATTCTTGATTCCGACAAAAAATCGCGCTGATGCGCGATTTTAATTAAAGTTTTGGTCAAACTTTTTCAAAAGTTTGTGGGGTGTGGGGTGAAACCCCACGGTTTTTAATGAAAATTGATTTCCGCGTTCAAGCCGGTTTATAATTAGAAAAACTTGACTAAGGAGGCGCGAATGCAAACAATTGCAATTTTAGACGATAAAAATTATGAACCGCATTGGAAAATTGAAAAACGGCCGTCCGTTAAGGCAATAATCTTTAAGGACGGCAAACTTGCAATGATTAAAAGCGAAAAATTCGGCGATTATTCGTTTCCGGGCGGCGGTATCGACGCGGGCGAAACGCACCTTGAAGCTCTCGTGCGCGAAGTGCTTGAGGAAACAGGACTGCATGTTCTGCCGGAAAGTGTGCGCGAATTCGGCGTCGCGATTTCTCGTCGTGCGGGGATTTCCGGTCAAAATTATATCTTTGAGCAGGAAATTTTCTACTATACATGCGATGTTGACCCGGATAAAATTTCGCCGGTCGCGCTCGAAGACTACGAAATCGAATTTGAATACAAGCTCATCTGTACAACTTTCGATGAGGCGATTTGCGCAAACGAAAAGGTCTTAACTCTGCCGGAAATTCCGTGGGTTAAACGGGAAAATTTCGTTTTGCATAAACTTAAAAGTTTGCACGAAGCCCCTGCGGTGCTGATTTCCGCCGAAAAAATCGCCGCTCGCGTTCAAGAACTTGCAGCGGAAATTTCGTGCGATTACGCCGGAAAAAAAATTACGCTTATCGGTACGCTTAAAGGCGCGGTGATTTTTTTCGCCGACCTTGCGCGGTCAATTGACGTGCCTCTTGAAATGGAATTTATAAAAGTTTCAAGCTATGGCAAAAGCTCGGAATCGTCGGGAGAAGTGCGTCTTGAAAGCCCCGAAAAATTAAATATTGAGGGTCGCGATATAATTTTAGTTGAGGATATTGTTGATATGGGATATACTGCACGTTGGTTGCGGGAATTTTTAGAATCGCAAAACCCGGCATCGCTCGCGCTTTGTACTCTTTTGGACAAACCCGACCGCCGCAAAGTTCCCGTAAAAGTCGAATACACGGGCTTTTCAATCCCCGACCTGTTTGTTGTCGGTTACGGGCTTGATTACGCCCAAAAGTATCGAAATCTCCCCTACATTGGCAAAGTTGAGGTGACGTAAGTGCAAAATTCCAATACCGGAAGCTACACGTTGTTACTTTTGATTTTTATGATAATCTTCACTGTTTTCGCATTCAGTCGGTTGTTTGGTCCGGCAGAACAGCCTCCGCCGTATTCTTACGCGGATTTGATGCGCGATTTGGAATCCGGGCGCATTACCGGCGTTGTCATTACGCCCAGCCACGACATTACAAACGTTGGTATCGCAAGCATCACGCTTTACGGCGGGCTTTCGCGCGAGGTTCAAATCCCCGATATTACGGGCTTCATGGAACATATTCATGCGCACTTGGGGTCATACGAAGTAACTCTCGAGGTTGACGCGGGTTCGCCGCCGCGCCCGAGTTGGATTTGGTCAATGCTGCCGTTTTTGCTGATTGCCGGCCTGTTTATCGTGGTGATTGTAATTATGATGAGCCAAGCCAACGGCGGCGGACGCGGTGCGATGAACTTTGGCAAATCCCGCGCGAAAGTCACACTGCAAGACACGCGAAAAGTTACGTTCAAGCAAGTCGCGGGGCTTGACGAGGAAAAAGAAGAGCTTTCGGAAATCGTTGACTTTTTAAAAACACCGCAAAAATATCAAGACCTCGGCGCGAGGATTCCGCGCGGAGTATTGCTTGTCGGTCCTCCGGGTACAGGTAAGACGTATCTTGCGCGGGCGGTTGCGGGCGAAGCAAATGTTCCGTTTTACAGTATTTCCGGCTCGGATTTCGTAGAAATGTTTGTTGGCGTCGGAGCAAGCCGCGTTCGCGATTTATTTGAACAGGCGAAACGCAACCCGGCAAGCATTGTGATTATCGACGAAATCGACGCAGTCGGGCGCAGACGCGGAGCGGGGCTCGGCGGCGGTCACGACGAACGCGAACAAACGCTGAATCAGCTTTTAGTAGAAATGGACGGTTTCGGCATAAACGAGGGCGTAATTGTTCTTGCTGCAACAAACCGCCCCGATATTCTCGACCCTGCGTTGTTACGCCCGGGGCGTTTCGACCGAAAAATCACCGTAAATCCGCCGGATGTGGCCGGACGCGAAGCCGTTCTTGCTGTACATGCGGAGGGCAAATTGATTGCGCCGGACGTTTCGTTGAAAACAATCGCGCAAACAACAATCGGCTTCACGCCCGCCGACCTCGAAAACCTCTTAAACGAGGGCGCGTTAATTGCCGCGCGCGCAAACAAACCCATGGTTGACATGGAATCGATAAGACGCTCATTTATAAAGGTAGCGATGGGAACGGAAAAAAAATCTCGTGTGCGCACGGAGAAAGAGCGTCGTCTTGTAGCGTATCACGAGGCAGGTCATGCGATTTGTTTTGAAATTCTGCCCGACATCGACCCCACATACGTCGTTTCGATTATTCCGACGGGGCGTGCCGGCGGTTATGTAATGCCTTTGCCCGGCGAAGAGCGCGAAAGTTGGAGCAAAAACTTCATGGAGCAGCGCATAATCAGCGGGCTTGGCGGTCGTGCAGCCGAGGCGTTAATTTTGAAAGATTTAACCTCGGGCGCGTCGGCGGACATCAAGCAGGTTACCGCAATCGCCCGCGATATGGTGATAAAATACGGAATGAGCGAAACATTGGGGCCGATTCATTTCGGCAACGACAACGACGAAGTTTTTCTCGGTCGCGATTACGGGCATACTCGCAGTTACGGCGACCAAGTTGCCGACCAAATTGACCTCGAAATCAAGCGAATTGTGGAAGATGCATACAACAAGGCACTGAATATCATTGAAACCCATGTTGATATTTTGCATAATTTAGCAGAAATGTTGCTCCAAAAAGAGCGCGTTTCCGGAGAAGAAGTCCGTGCGATGTTCCCCTACGGCACTCTTCCTGCAAAAATCAGCAACAAGGGATTGCTTGATGCATGACAACAATTTATTTCATCCGCCACGCCGAGCCTGATTTCAACATACATGACGACTTTTCGCGTCCGCTGACGGAAAAGGGGCAGACCAACTGCGCCTTAGTCACAAAATTTTTGCGTGACAAGAACATCGACGCAGTTTTGTCGAGTCCGTATCTGCGGGCGCGAGATACCGTCGCGCCCTTTGCGGAAAGCACAGGGCTTGAAATCCGCACAATTGGCGATTTTCGTGAGAGAAAAGTTGACGATGAATGGATTTTGTCGTTTGAAGATTTCACGAAAAAGCAATGGGCGGATTTTACATATAAATTGCCGAACGGCGAATCATTAGAGGAAGTGCGGGTGCGAAACATTTCTGCACTTGAAGGTGTTTTGCGCGAATTTTCAGGCAAAACTCTTGCAATCGGCACACACGGCACGGCATTGTCGGTGATTGCGCATCATTATGACAACACATACGGCTATGAGGGATTTGCCGAAATGAAGCGGATTTTTTCATGGGTTTTGAAAATGGAGTTTAGCGGAAACGGCGATTTCGTCGGAATGAAAAAAATCGACTTGTTCCGCGCCGACCGATAAAACTTAATTTACGCAAAAAAAACGACCATCGCCGGGTGGTCTTTTTTTTGCACAAATTTCCGGAGCAGTCTTTTCTATCGGTACGGAAAAACTGTCCATAGCTATAGTGAACCAAATCAGGAAGCGTCCCGTCGGCTACGCATTGTCGCGAACGCACTTGAGAAGCCCGCTCAGGCTTCGTCGGAAAACGCGCAGAAGCCCGCGTTTTCCGCCTCGCCTTCTCGGTTCTCAACGGCGTTCGCTGTCGTAAACGGTTCGCTCATTGTCGTTTTCGGGAAAAACACCCGAAAACAACCGGTCGCTCACCACAATGCACTTAACGCCGACGGGACGCAAATCAAGTTGATTCACTATATTTGCACTTTGGAATTTGCTATGCAGCAATTTGGCTTTGCACAAAAAAATCCTTTCATTTTATTTACATCCATACCGCAAAATGTTATAGTTGTTCCGCCCAAAAACGGCTTGAAGCCGCCGATTTTTCGGAGTATTTTGGGACAAGTTTTTTAAAGAATGGAGCAATAAACTATGAGAATTTACAATTTTTCCGCAGGACCTGCTGTTTTGCCGCTGCCGGTGCTTGAAAAAGCCGCCGCCGAGCTTGTCGAATACGGCGACGCCGGCATGAGCGTGGCCGAAATGAGCCACCGCTCGAAAGCCTACGATGACATCCACACAGCCGCTGTTGAGCTGTTGCGCGAATTGATGAACGTCCCTTCAAACTATAAAATTCTTTTCCTTCAGGGCGGCGCGAGTATGCAATTCGCTCAAATTCCCATGAATTTGAAAAAGAACGGCAAGGCAGATTTCGTAATAACGGGCGAATGGTCGAACCGCGCGTACAAAGAAGCATCCGGCATTCTTGATGCCCGTATCGCCGCGTCTTCCGAAGACATAAAATTCGCCCGCATCCCCGAAATCAAAGATATTTCCCCGGACGCCGACTACTTACACATTTGCACAAACAACACAATCACCGGCACACGTTTTACCGAAATCCCCGACACGGGCAAAATCCCCCTTGTTGCGGATATGTCCAGCGGCATTTTGTCGGAGGTCTTCGACGTATCAAAATTCGGCTTAATTTACGCGGGAACGCAAAAAAACATCGGGCCGGCCGGAATGGCGGTTGTAATAATTCGCGAGGATTTAATCAACAACGACAACAAATTGCCGGTTTTCCTTCAATACAAATCCCACGCCGACGCAAACTCCCTTTACAACACCCCGCCCACGTACACAATTTACATGGTAAAACTCTGCCTCGAATGGCTGAAATCTCAAGGCGGCGTACCCGGCATTCAAAAAATTAACGAAGCCAAAGCAAAAATTTTATACGATTATCTCGACTCTTCCGCGCTTTTCCGCGGCATTGCCGACAAAGCCCACCGCTCCTTAATGAACGTACCCTTCACAACAGGCGACGACGAAAAAGACAAGCAATTCGTAAAAGAAGCCTCTGCCGCAGGTTTCGCCAATCTCGGCGGACATCGCCTTGTCGGCGGGCTTCGCGCAAGCATTTACAATGCAATGCCCACCGAAGGCGTACAGGCTCTTGTTGACTTTATGAAAAAATTTGAAAGCAGGTAAGCAGACCGAGGGGGAAAACTTTTTTTACAAAAAAGTTTTCCCCCTCACCCCCTTTCAAAAAATTTAACAAAAAACCGCGCAAGGCGCGGTTTTTGTGATAAAGTTTTGATGAAACTTTTTCAAAAGTTTCCGGGTTTGGGCGGAGTCCAAGGTTTTAAATTTAATAAAAGAGAGGAAACTACACATGTTTAAAATTTTGACACGTAACAAAATTGCGGACTGCGGGCTGAATGAATTGCCGGCGGATAAATTTGCAATATCTGACAGCGAGGCAAGCCCGGACGGAATAATTTTGCGCAGCTATGTTCTGCCGGAAGAAGAGCTTACACCCGGACTTAAAGCAATCGGGCGCGCCGGTGCCGGCACGAATAATATCCCCGTTGACTCGTGCGCCGAAAAAGGCATCGTTGTGTTTAACACGCCCGGCGCAAACGCCAACGGCGTAAAAGAAATCGTGATTGCGGGGTTGCTTTTGGCATCGCGCGACATCGTCGGCGGAATAAATTGGGTGCAAGGTCTGGCGGGAGAAAGCGGCGTTGCAAAAACCGTTGAGAAAGGTAAAGCGGAGTTTGTCGGACCGGAAATTTCGGGCAAAACGCTCGGCGTTATCGGACTCGGCGCAATCGGCGTGCTTGTAGCAAATGCATGTCGCGCACTCGGCATGAGCGTCATCGGCTACGACCCGTACATCTCCGTTGATGCGGCATGGGGGCTTTCGCGCGGCGTAAAAAAAGCACCCGACCTTGATTCGCTTTTGGCGGAAAGTGACTATATTTCACTGCACGTGCCGGTAAATAAGGACACGAAAGGCATGTTCAACAAAGAAATGTTTGCGAAATGCAAAAAAGGCATTCGCATCGTGAACTCCGCGCGCGCCGAACTTGTTGACGACGACGCGATTCTCGCCGCGATTGATGACGGCACGGTTTTCTGCTATGTAACCGACTTCCCCAACGAAAAAATGCTCGGAAACAAGCGCGTCGTGCCGATTCCGCATCTCGGCGCATCAACGCCGGAATCCGAAGACAACTGCGCAACAATGGCGTCGGCGCAGGTTCGCGAGTATTTGCTTCACGGCAATATAAAAAATTCCGTAAATTTTGCAAATTGCGAACTGCCCTACGTCGGAAAAAAACGCATTTGCATTATTCATCGCAATTTGCCCAATGTCATCAGCCCCGTCACGACGATGCTTGCCGACCGTTCGAGCAATATCGATAACTTGCTGATGAAAAGTAAAGGCGATTTTTCATACGCGCTTTTGGACGTAGACTGCCTCGACTTGGGCAATATCGGCGACGAAATCGCGAAACTTCCTAATATAATAAGCGTAAGGGTGATATAGCATGGCAATTGTGCGACCTTTCAAAGCAGTGCGGCCGAAGCGTGAGCTTGCTTCGGCTGTTGCCGCGCTCCCATATGACGTAATGAATACGGAAGAAGCCCGTCAGATGGCGACGGGCAATCCGTATTCTTTTTTGCGTGTGGACAAAGCGGAAATCGACCTTCCCCTCGAAACCGACCAATACGACCCGGCAGTTTACGCTCGCGCGAAAGAAAATTTGCAAAATTTAATGCGCGACGCGATGCAGCAAGACGAGCAGCCGAATTTTTATATTTATCGCTTAACCGGCTACGGGCAGTGTCAAACGGGGCTTGCGGCATGTGTGAGTGCCGACGAATACGAGCGCGGTTTAATCAAACGCCACGAATTTACCCGCCCCGACAAGGAACAAGACCGCGTAAATCATGTTGAAGCAACCGAGGCTCATACCGGTCCGATTTTTTTGGCGTATCGCGATGAAGTTCAGGGAGGCGCGGATACCCCGAAAAAACTCATGGCGGAATTGGTAAAGTCTCCGCCGGAATACGACTTCACCGCAGAAGACGGCGTTCGGCATGAATTATGGGTCGTGGACGACGCGGCGGCACAAAACACGCTTGTCACGATGTTTGCAAATGTTCCCGCGCTGTATATCGCCGACGGGCATCACAGAAACGCCACAGCAGCCATCGTTGCAAAAAAACGCGGCGGCAACCCCGACGCCGAGCATAATTTTTATCTTGCGGTAATTTTTCCGCACGACGAGCTTGCAATTTTGGATTACAACCGCGTTGTGAAGGATTTGAACGGCAATTCGCCGGATGAATTTTTGCAAAAACTTTCCGACGAATGGATTTTGGAAAAAAGCGACCGCCCGGTTAAACCCTCGCGCAAATTTGAAGTCGGTATGTATATGAAGGGGCAGTGGTTTCGCTTGGCGAAAAAAAATCCGCCGAACACCGCCGACCCCATCGAAAATCTCGACTGCTCTGTTTTGCAAAATGCGTTGCTCGCGCCGATTCTCGGAATCGGCGACCCCCGCACCGACAAACGCATCGACTTCGTCGGCGGAATACGCGGACTCGAAGGGCTTGAAGCCCGCGTAAACAGCGGCGAAATGGCGGTCGCTTTCGCGCTGTTTCCCACATCAATGGACGAGCTTATGTCTGTTGCTGACGCAAATCAAATCATGCCCCCGAAATCTACGTGGTTTGAGCCTAAACTGCGAAGCGGGCTTTTGGTGCATTTGTTTTAAATGCGAAAGCCGAAAAAAAATCCCAACGGCGCGGGAAGCATTCGCCAACGAAGCGACGGCACTTGGGAAGCTCGATATACGCAGGAAATTCACGCGGGAACAGGCAAGCAAATTCGCAAGTCGGTGTACGGAAAAACGCAACAGGAAGTTCGTCAAAAGTTGGCGCAAATCACGGTCGAACTGGACAGCGGCACATTTATTGAGCCGTCACGCCTGACCGTCGGCGAATGGTTGGACATGTGGCTTGCGGATTATGTGAAAATTTCCGTCAAATTAACGACCTATCAGACATACGAAAGAAAATGCCGCGGCAACATCAAGCCACATTTGGCTGCGGTTAAATTGTCGGCACTTACCGCGCCGGCGATTCAAAAAATGATTAACCGGCTGAACGAAGACCTCTCGCCGAAATCGGTAAAATGCATACACGGAATCCTCCACAAGGCGTTGCAACAAGCCGTTTCGTTGGGATACATTCGCGCAAATCCCGCCGACGCCTGCAAATTGCCGAAACTCGTAAAAAAAGAAATCACGCCTCTCGACAAGGAGGAAATTTCAGCGTTCATTGATGCTGTTCGCGGGCATGAATTTGAAACGCTGTACTTGGTGACGCTGTTTACCGGGGTACGCCAGTCGGAGGCAATCGGATTGCGGTGGCGATGCGTTGATTTCGAAACCGGCAGGATTTTAATTAACGGGCAGCTTCTTCGCGACTACGCCGCAGGCGGTTATTATTTTGACGAATCCACAAAAAACAACAAGTCGCGGCACATTGCTCCCGCAAAATTTGTTATGGCGGCGTTGAAAAAACACAAAGTCGAGCAAATGAAGGCGCGGATGCTTGCGGGTTCGGCGTGGATTGAAAGCGATTACGTTTTTACAAATGAGTCGGGCGAACATTTGAAACACGTCACTGTTTACAAGGGGTACAAGCGAATTGTTTCCGAACTCGGAATACCGACGGCGCGTTATCACGACTTGCGTCACAGCTATGCCGTTGCTGCAATCCGCGCCGGCGACGACGTGAAAACGGTTCAAGAAAACTTGGGGCATCACACGGCGGCGTTCACTCTCGACCAATACGGACACGTTACCGAAAACATGAAGCGGGAATCCGCCGACAGAATGGATATGTATATAGCGAACGCGCTCGCCCCGTAAAGCATGTCCGCACCGTAGGGGTAACGATAGGGGTAAAGAGCCGGCTGTGCCAACAAAAAAACCCCTCGAAAGCATCTGCTTTCGAGGGGTTTTTCATTTCGGAGACGAGGAGATTTGAACTCCTGCGCCGCTATTAACGGCCTACACACTTTCCAGGCGTGCCTCTTAAACCACTTGAGTACGTCTCCGCGACGAGAGAAATTTTATCGCATTTTCAGGTTATGCGCAAGTAGTAATTTTTTATGGGAGTGTCGCCATGCGCACTTAAAAGAAATCAACAAGCCCAAAAGGCATGGAGCCGCGTTTTCTTGTTTGATTGAAATGGTGTTTGGCTTCACCGAAACGGTTGTAAGCGTCAATGAA
>Ga0123355_10001165_pt1 | contig 36427 bp, 32 predicted proteins | sample TergutEmb28metaG_3_FD_89872 | JGI IMG/M metagenome (GOLD analysis project Ga0123355, IMG submission 89872) | Embiratermes neotenicus P1 segment gut microbial communities from Petit-Saut dam, French Guiana - Emb289 P1 | ecosystem: Host-associated > Arthropoda: Insects > Digestive system > Gut ...
AAGTCTGCTTTCACGGTGCCGTCGGAATGCGTGAGCCGAGTGCCTCCGTTGATCACGACAAGGTGAGGGCCCACGATGGCGTGCAGGAGGCCTTCGCCGACGGAGCTGATCCACGGGACAGACAACCCGTAGTCGAACCGGATCGTGAGTTCCATTCCCATGCGGACCTTTCCACTTTCTCCGCGCACAATGCGGATCAGGTCCGCGTCCCCGCTCGACGAAGTCGACGACTGGCCCATCCGGGGAAGCATGAAGTCAACGACCGTCACGTCCCCGTCAGCAGTCTCAAATCGGGTCTCAAGAATGAGCGTATGCTCCCGATATCTGCGGCTGGTGTTCTGGATCGCGGAAGTTGGCGCGAGCAGCCATCTCCCATTCTCGCGCGTGCCCAGAAGTGCCGCAAAACAGGCGTCGGAATCGAAACGCGGCAGACACAACCAATCGATAGAACCGTTGCGGCCCACGAGTGCGGCTGTCTCGCAGTCTCCTATCATGCCGTAATCTTCGAGGGGGGCGCTCATAATATGTTTTCCTCCATAAGCCAACTGCGTGGTATTCGATGCGGGGCGGGCAGCGCGCGGAAAAGGCGGAACATCCCAGAGCAGAAACCAATCTCCAATTTGACCTGCATGGGTCCGCAAGGAGCAGGCAACGAGTGTTGACTGGACGACCCATGAGGGCGTGAATCGTCTCGAAAAGGCATTCGGACTCGATCAGAGCCCCTCAAACGTCGCCGAGGAGGCCAGCCAATGATTCCAAAACCATGAAAGCCGCCATGGACGAGGACTATTCTGCGCCTCTTCGTCATTCGCGAAGTTCCTGTTCCCGAACCAGGCCCGGGTGAGGTGCTGATGGAACCGGGCGCGAGCGGAGTGGGTCAGACGGACTTGCACGCGGCCGATGCCGACTGGCCATCCAAGACAAATCGGCGGAGCGCACGGAATGCCGGTGACGGCGGTTGCGACCGCCGCTTTTAACAAGCCATTGGCATGCTTCACTGCGGTGGCACGTGCGCGCTCGTCGCCTGCCTGCGGGAGAGTTCCCGGCTTCCATTTTTGACGTGTTCAATCGCTACACCATCCGAGACTCGATCGTTGGCCCCGGGGTGGATTTCGAGGAGGCGCTTACATTTGCCGCCGAAGGTACGGCAGGCGACGATCGAAGCCATGCCCCTCGAATCCGTCCATGAGGTTTCGCCAGGGACGGGAAGGTTCAGGGCCGCGTCGGCCGAAACAGTTCCGAGAGCGGTCTGGCGCGACTTTGCCGCGATCTTAGGCGATCGTAAGCGATTAGCCTGCATTCTAGAATTCCCGCTGTCTCTGCCGGTGCCGCCCCCATCTCGGACCGCCCTGCCGCGTTCCGCACCGGCAGTCGCCCAAAATAATCGCCGCTTTAAGAAGCCGTGAAGTGGGCCTCCGCCGGGACAACTGCACAACGCCGGCACGGCGAGCGCGTGGAAAGCAATGCCTGGAGGGTTCGTAAAGATTGTGATTCACATCATGAATGATTATCATTCATCACATGAATAATATTCCTTTGCCCCGCCACCTGCAACCAGCTCTGCAAGGGCGCTTGCAGGTGATGCCGGCAGTTGTCGTTACGGGGGCGCGGCAAACCGGCAAGAGTACTCTGGTCAGGGAGCTGACCCCGGGAGAACGGCGGTTCTTGTCTCTCGACGATCTCGACGTAATGGATCTGGCGCGGAGGGACCCTGAAGCCCTGGTGGGAGGCCCGACGCCGATTATCCTCGATGAGATCCAGCGGGAACCACAGCTGTTGTCGGCCGTGAAGCGCGCGATCGATCGACATCGCCGGCGGGGGCAGTTCCTGCTCACAGGCTCGGCCAACCTCCTGCTCATGCAACGGGTGTCGGAGTCGCTGGCGGGGCGGGCCAGCTACCTTACACTCTGGCCCATGACCCGAAGGGAACAAATGGGGCTGGGGTCCTCGGGCGTATGGGAAATGCTGTTATCGGAAGAAGACCGAAACTGGCTCGACCTCCTCCGCTCAGGCGCGAGTCGCCCTGAAGACTGGCGGGCGCTGGCGCGACGCGGCGGATTTCCAACGCCGGCCGTTCATATGAAGACGCAGTCGGAGCGGGCCGTGTGGTTCGAGGGCTATGTGCGAACCTATCTCGAGCGCGACCTCCAGGCGCTCTCCGCCATTTCGGCGCTGCCAGACTTCCGGCGGCTGATGCGTGCTGCATCGCTCCGCATCGGCCAACTCGTCAATCAAACCGAGCTTTCGCGCGACGTTGCCCTGCCCCAGCCAACCGTGCACCGCTACTTGAATCTGCTGGAGACCTCCTTCCTGCTGGTTCGCGTTCCCGCATATTCGGTGAATCGCACCAAGCGCCTGATCAAGACACCCAAACTTTATTGGGGGGATGTCGGCCTGGGCCATCATCTGTCCGGCCTTCCCGAACTTGGCGGCGCGCACCTTGAGAACATCGTGCTCCATGACCTGTTGTGCTGGCGTGGCGGACGGACCGAACAAACGGAAGTCCTCTACTGGCGAACCACCACGGGCGAGGAGGTGGATTTCATAATCGAGACGGGTGGCCGGCTTCTCCCGATCGAGATCAAGGCCACCTCGCGACCGCGCCCGGCTGACGTCGAGAGGCTGCGCTCGTTTCGGGCTGAATACGGCAAGACGTCGCGGGCGGGCCTCTTGCTGCATGCGGGGGAGACATTTGAGTGGCTGGCTCCGGACGCCCTGGCTGCACCGTGGTGGGCGGTATGTTGAATTCCAGAAATTCGCTATTCCGGTCCTAAAAGGCAATGGCCCCGAAAGGATGACTTGTGAGAGTTCTGGCCGGCTTCCGCCCGCCGCTGTGATTAGACGAATGTCTAACATATGTCTTACAATGAGCGCCATGTCAATCAATTACTTGCAGTTGTTGCGGGATCTGCTCGAAGAGCGCGAAGCCTGGTCGCGCAAAAGAGATGAGGCTGAAGGCGAGCTGTCGCGCCTTTCCGAGTTGATCCGGTCGACCATCAAAATGCTTTCCCCCGACGAACGTTCCAAGTGTGACTGCGAAATACTGCTCGAACGCATCGATGGCCGCCCGCCGGGACTGACTACCTGGGTACGGCGTGCTTTCAGCGCCGGGAAGGAGTGGCTGACGCCGATCGAGGTCAGGGAGTATCTCAAGAGCATCGGATTCAACTTCGACAAATACAAGGCAAATCCGTTGGCGTCGATTCATACCACACTTCGCCGCATGGTCCCCCACGAGATGGAATGCAAGGATCTGGACGGGCAGAAGGTGTACCGGCTGAAAACTGCGGCGCAATGGCGCGCTTCGATCGAAGAGGCTCGAAACTGGGTAGAGGAAAACGGCGTCGCAGTGAAAGGCGCCATGCAGGGCGTGGTGGTTGTAAAGCGCTCCGGAAAAGGGTGACACGCGGCGGGGACGAGCGGCTGGATGCCCGCCTGGCCTGTCCGGTAACTGTCCATCCTGGTGTTGGCCAGGGCGACACCGGGACGGGAAACAAGCTTGCGCCGCTGCATTCAAGAGGCGGCTTCCCTAAACCTGCGCGCGCGGCGCGGCTCCGAGATCACCGTCCAGACGAGGGAGACGCGAAGAACCCGGGCTCTCGGAAACGCAGGTCGATCGGCTAAGGGGCTTGTCGGGTGTCGACGGCCGGTCTATTTTGAAGATGCGGCCGCGAACCCTTCATGGTCAACTTTACCCCCGTCCATCATTAAGATAATATCTTTCAAATCAGTTGAGAATCTGGCGATGAATGCTGTTGGTCGCGCGCCTGGCTCGCGACTGAAATGGCGCCGGGCACGTGATGGTAGAGTTGTGGCTTTTTTCCCCCTGTAAGGTTAGCGGATGAGGATTTTTGGCGATGTTTTGCTCGCGATATGGATCTGCCCGGTTGCCTATTATCTGATTGTCCTGTTCAGCGCCTGGCGTTTTTTCCGCGAGACCTCGGCATCGGATACCGGTTTCGCCCCTCCAGTTAGTAATTTGAAGCCCATTCGCGGCCTCGATCCGGATGCCTACGAGAATTTCGCCAGTTTTTGCCGGCAGGATTATCCCGAATATGAGCTCCTGTTCTGCGTGGGCAGTCCCGAGGACCCGGCGGTGCCGATTCTCGAGAAACTGGCGCGGGATTTTCCCGAACGTCAAATCCGCATTCTGTTTGAGAGCGGCGGCGGCGCAACCAACGACAAAGTCAAAAAACTCGACCGCCTGGTGCGGGAAGCGCAATATGAAATCGTCGTGATTAATGACAGCGACGTGCGGGCCCGCCCCGATTATCTGCGCAACGTTGTCGCGCCGCTTGCCGATTCCAAAGTAGGAGCGGTCACCTGCTTCTATCTGCCCCTCGAAGAGAAGGGCTTCACCGAGGCCCTGCAGAACATCAGTATGCTGTCGGACTTTTACGCAGGGGTGCTGGTCGCAAAACAGCTCGATGGAATCAAGTTTGCCCTGGGCACGACGATTGCCGCCAGGCGCAAGTCCATCGAAAACTTCGGCGGGTACAAGGCGATTGAAAACCGCCCGGGCGACGATCTGCTGGTAGGGCGGTTCATTGCCGAGCAGGGGCATGAAGTCAAGTTCATTCCGTACACGATTTCAACCGTGGCCGATTTTCAATCGGTCGGGGAGCTGTTGCACAAACGGATGCGGTGGTTTGTGGTTATGCGCCACATGCGCCCCTGGGGCCATCTGGGGCTGCTGCTTACCCAAGGACTGCCCTGGTCGCTTGCGGCCGTGGCCTTTCACCCGACGCTCGCGGCAGCTCTGGCCTGTCTCGGAACCTATTTTGTCCTGCGGTGCGCCATCACCTGGCTGATCGGGGTCCGCGGATTGAAACAGCCCGGGGTCTGGAGCCGAATGCCGCTTGTGGTCGTCTGGGACGCGCTGGCTTTTTGCTTGTGGCTGGCCAGCTTTACCCGAAACACCATTCGTTGGCGCAACCAGGAGTACTTTATACGTAACGGCTTGCTTGAGCCGGTGGTGCCAGGCTCGTGAACTCGCGAAGCTGCCCCGCGCGGCGCTGGGCGCACAGAAGACCGACCGCCCCGGCCATGGGCGGATGGTGGCATCCTGCCCGGGTTTTGCCGTCCCCAACCTAAATTAGTCTGATAAGCTCATCGCCGCCGCCAGGGCCTTGCGCGCACGAGTATTTTTCGGTTTGCGCCAGTTGACCTGCGGCGTCATGACCGAGGCATCGATGCGGGCGCCGTATTTGGCCGCGATGTTCATCAGCGAGTCCAGAAGCGAATCCGACAAAAGATGCGGCTTGAGACCCAGTTCGATCAACTTGGAGTGCTTCGCGTTGTAATAATGTTCCTCGGCCTCGACGCGGGGGTCTGGCAGGTGATTGACTTCCACGCTGAAACCCATTTCCGAGGCGGCCGAGCGCACCATCTGGGCAAGCTCGAGGACCGAGAACTGCTCGGTGAACTGATTGAAAACGCGGAACTCGCCCGGGAGCGCCGGGTTGAGACAGGCGATCTCGATACAGCGAACGGTGTCGCGGATATCGATAAAACCCCGGGTTTGTCCTCCTTTTCCGTAGACGGTGAGGGGCTTCTCGATGGCAGCCTGAACGCAAAACCGGTTCAGTACGGTTCCGAAAACGTCGTCGTAATCGAAACGGTTGATCAGCACCTCGTCGAGCGCCACCTCGTTGGTCACGGTCCCGTATACCACTCCCTGGTTCAGGTCGGTGGCGCGTAAGCCCCAGGCGTTGCAGGCGAACATGATGTTGTGGCTGTCATGGACCTTGGAAAGGTGGTAAAACGAGCCCGGCTGCTTCGGAAACGGCAGCACGTCGCGGCGCCCGTTGTGCTCGATGGCGATATAGCCCTCCTCTATATCAATGTTGGGAGTGCCGTACTCCCCCATGGTCCCGAGCTTCACCAGGTGGCACTGGGGATTGAATTCGCGGATGGCAAACAGCAGATTCAGCGTGCCCACAATGTTGTTGACCTGGGTGAAAACCGCATGTTTGCGATCGATCATCGAGTAGGGGGCCGCCCGCTGTTCGGCGAAGTGGATGACCGCTTCCGGCTCGAAGCTTTGGAAAAAAGAGGAAACAAATTCATAGTCGGTCACATCGCCGACGAACAACTCAATCTGCTTGCCGGTGAGCTCATACCAGGTTGCAAGCCGCTCGGAGAGCGGGCGGATGGGGGTAAGCGTCTGGACTCCCAGCTCATGGTCCCACTGCCGGCGCAGAAAATTGTCAGCGATGGAAACTGTATGACCCTTTGCGGACAAGTACAGGGCTGTCGGCCAACCACAATAGCCGTCTCCTCCGAGCACGCCAATCTTCATTGAATTCCTCCGTCAAATGATCATAAAAGATTGCAGTGTAAACTTGTGCAAACGTTTAGCCCCAAACCGGAGAACCGGCTGTTGAAAAGCCGGGGCAGGGCGGGAGCGAACCTGCCTCCGCAGGACGCCGAACCCGGCCCGGCATCGAACCTGGATTTCGGCCGGAGGCCGCGGCCAGCGGGTGATTGGTCAAAAGCAGTTTGCCTCCGCTTTGGGCGACGAGCCGGAAGGATTGCTCCCCGGCCAGGGCTTCCAGGCGGCCCGCGGCGGCCTGACTGGCCACGATGTAAAAGCGTTCAGGACCCAGCCACAGGCGCTTGAATTGCGCATCATCCAGGAAAACATCGGGGGCGTCGGGCGCGTAGGCGCCGTACTCCAAATTGTTGAATCGCCCATTCAGCAGCAGCGCGGCACGATCGGTATAAAAGAAAATGGACGAATACGTGTAGTAATGGTGGTTGACGATCAGGGTTCCGGGTGGCGATTTTTCTAACGCTTCCGCGAGCGGCCGGGACGAGAGATAGGGATCGAAGACCACCATCGCAAGCCGCGCCGCCTGGAAGAACAAAACCATCATCAGCGCGGCGCCGAGAAAGGCGCGCGTTCCCCGCGCTCCGAGCGTAAGAAGAAATCCCAGCAGGCAGGCCGCCGCCGCGAAGGCAAGGGGAACCCGCAAGTAGGCCAGGGCGGGGAAGGTAAGGTCCTTCATATGATCGAGGGAGAGGAGGTAGGTTCCCGGCCGGCTGTTGAGCGCCTGAGAGATGTCGCCCGGGGCAGGGAAGTGACGAGTGGCGAGGAACAGTCCTCCCGTCAAGGCGGCGGCGGCAGCGGCAATCACGGTCAGCGCCAGGGTGCCGCGGCGTATCCATGCGCCGCCCTCGGCCATGGCGCAGCCCAGCAATAATGCCAGGGCAGGATAACAGGGCATCGAATAGTATTCCTGAGTTGTCGAAAAAGTGAAGAAAACCAGCACGAAACCGGTCCAGCACAACGCGAGCAGTCGGGTCCGTCCAGCCCGGTCGAGCGGCCGGAAGGAGAGTTTCGCCACCGCCGGAAGATAAACGCTCCAGGGAAACAGCCAGAGCAGGTGCGACAGCCAGAAATACAGGCGGGGAACGGTGTTGTAATCTCGCGGATACCGAAGATTCAGAAAGCGCAGAAGCTGCTCGTTGACAAAGAAAAACCAGAGAAAGCCATGATATTGTCCCGGGCCGCTCGCGAGCGTAAACGCAAAGTACGGCGGATTGCGAAGCGTGGCCAGTACATGCCAGGGCGCAACCACCAGCAGGATGATCGCGAGCCCGCGATAGGGGTGAAGCCGCTTCCAATCCGCCAGTTGACGCGCGGCCAGCAGATAGAGGAAGCCGGCGGCAATAGGGAAGAGAACTCCAATCAGGCTTTTCAGCAGCAAGCCCCCCGCCAAACTGAGCGCCATGATCGTGGCCCACAGGCCGGGATGCGGTTCGTCCGGTTCGAGGCACCTTAAAAAGGCCCACATGGCGAGCCCCACCGTGAAGGTCAACATGACGTCGGGAATCAGAACTCGGGTAAAGAGAAAAAGTCCCACGCAGGTTGCCATACACAGGCCGGCGTAGAATCCAGCGCGCTTGCCGAAGGCCCAGAGGCCAAAGGCGGAGGTCAACCAGCAAAGGCCGACGACCGACAAGGCGATCGGAACCCGCGCCGCCCAGTCGTGCACTCCGAAGATCTTGTAGGAGATGGCAATCAGCCAGTAGATGAGGGGGGCTTTCTCGAGATAGGCCACGCCGTCCAGCCGGGCCGTGACCCAGTCGCCGGAGGCGAGCATATTGCGCGCAATCTGCGCCTGCACCGCGTCCACGTCGTCCATCAAGGAAGGTGGCGAGACGATCGTCGACACGTAGACCGCGGAGGCGACCAGCAGAATGCCGAGGTAAAGATACCCTTTGCTTACACGATCAGAGGTTCCGACGTCTGTGCGCTGAGCGGTTCGCTCAATGGGACCGATGCTGACTGAATTTGCCATTTCCTCATCCACAAGAACAAGATCATCAAGCCCCAAAGGTGGTATCCGATGTTAATCCGACGCTTGAGATGATGATCGAGAAGAGACGCGATGACGTCTCCCTGAAACAGATCGCGGTGCTCCGCCGCCCCCGAAGACAACGTATCGCCCGCCAGGGAACGCAGCGGCCCGCGCAACCATTCGTGCGCGGGAATGTCGAATCCCACCTTGGAGCGGTCGATGACGGCGGCGGGAAGTTTGTCTTTCATCAGCTGCTTCAATAAGACCTTTTGCCGCGCGCCATCGACTTTCAGGTGCGAGGGCAGGGTCGAGGAGAACTCGACGATGCGATGATCCAGAAACGGCGGACGCACTTCGAGCGAATGGGCCATGCTGATGCGGTCGGCTTTGTTGAGGATGTCGTCGGGCAGGAAATACTTCTGATCAAACCAGAGATAGCGCGAAAGGGAATCGACGGCCGGCCGGCGATCGCATTCGGCCAAGAGCTCGTTCAGGGCGCGGGGCAGCGGTCTCGCGAGAAGAGCGCGTTTTTCGTCCTCGGAGAATGTGCCGTTCCAGAATACATGCGCGCGCGCGGGCTCCATCGCGGCGCCCTCAAGAAACCGCTTCAATTTGTATTCCAGGCTGATCTTTTCGTCGGAAACCGGCCAGCGCTCCGCCGCCCGCCGCGCCAGCCGAAGCAGGGCCCGCGGCAGCCATCGGACCTTCTGCGAGAGCGCATCGGCGCGATAGGTGAGGTAGCCGCCAAAAAGTTCGTCCGCTCCTTCGCCGCTCAAACTGACCGTAGTCTCGGTGCGGCTCAGTCGGCTCAAGAACCAGACCGGAAGCGCGCCGGCATCGGCGCTCGGTTCGTCGGAGAAGTACGCGAATTCTTCGATTGCGCCAGCCAGGTCCGCATTCAGATTGAGGTCCAACTCTCGATGGTCGGTGCGATAACGCTCGACAATTTGACGGATGTAACCGGTCTCATCAAAGCTTCGGCCGCGAAACGCAATCGAAAAGGTCTTGATGGGAGACGCCGATTCGGTGGCCGCATAGTGCAGGATGGTCGATGAGTCGATGCCCCCGCTTAACCACATGCCGAGCGGGACGTCGGAAACCAGGTGTTCGCGGATGGACTCGCGCAGCAGGGAATCCAGGCGCTCGCAAGCCTCCGGAATGCTCCAGTCGCGGGGGTTCGATTCGGGCAGCTGCCAATAGGGCTGGGCCGCAACTTTGCCGTCCTGCCATTCCATCCAGGTCCCGGGAGCCAGCTTCTGGATGCCTTCGACGAGCGTCCAGGGACAAGGCACGTAATTCAGCGATAAATAGCAATCGAGCCCTTCGAGGCTCAGCGTGCGCTCGATCTCGGGATGGACGAAAATCGCCTTCAACTCGGAGCCGAAATAGATGTCCTCGCCGCGTTGCGCAAGGTATAAGGGCTTGATGCCCACTCTGTCTCGGGCCAGGATCAGACGCCGGCGGGAAGCCGTCCATAGAGCCACCGCAAACATTCCCCGCAAACGAGGAAAACAGCCGGTGTCCCACTCGAGGAACGCGTGCAGCAGGGTTTCCGTGTCCGATTGCGATCGGAAGTGGTGGCCGAGGCCTTCGAGTTCGGCGCGGAGTTCCCGGTGATTGTAGATTTCGCCGTTGAAGACAATGACGGCATCGCCGTCCTCGCTCGTAATAGGCTGATCTCCAGATTGAACATCGATGATTTTCAGGCGCGCCGCGGCGAGCGAGACGATCGGGGACTCGAACACCCCCTGCTGGTCAGGTCCGCGATGAACGAGCGTTCGGGCGGTCCGACGAATTCTCTCCGGATCCGGGACCCGAGCGCGGTGGGTAAAGCCCGCGATGCCGCACAAGTTATCCCACCTCGCAACCGCAGCCTCGAGTGCCCGCGCTGCTCGATCGGTTTTCGGCCGAATTGAAAAGAGAGGAAAGCTTCATCGGTTATTGCCAACCACGAGGTCGAAACTCGTTCAGGGCGCGCCGGCGAAGCCGCGCACCCCCGTCGCTCAGCTTCGGCCCAGTAAAACCAGGATTACACCACAAGATACCAACAAAATGCCAGTCCACCGCTCTTTTGTCACGCGCTCGCGAAGGAGAATCTTTCCTCCCAAGGTACCCACCACATAACTCAAGGCCGTCACGGGCACGACCAGGCTGACCTTGGCCATCGAAAACGCCCACAGCAGGGAAAAGAACGCCGTGGCCATTAGAGCAATGCCCAGCCACATCCATCGTATGCGGATGCCCCGGAGGACGAAACTCAAGACCGCGGAGGGCCGGAAATCCTTTGCCTCGCCGGCCTCCTTCATGGCGCGCGAAACACAAAGCTCTCCCCCGGTGCCGGCGAAGATCACCAGGAGGAACAGGATGATTTCTCCAAGCATCAGGCCGGGTCCGTAGTTCGCGGAGGCGTGCCCGAAACCAGGAAAACACCCAGGCAAATTACCAGCACGCCGATCCAGCGCAAAGGGCTGATGGCTTCATTGAGCATGAAATGGGCGAGCAGAGCGGCGATACCGTAGGAGGCCGCGGATGCGGGTTGTACAAAACTGTAATCGGCCCATGACAGCACCAGCATGTAGGCGATAAAGAAAGTGATGAGAGACGCTATGCCAAGCCAGATGGAGGTGGAACTAAAAACCTCGGAGAAGGCATGCAAGACTTCCGTCGGAGTGCGCATCGAGATCGCGCCAATCGGTTTCATGCCTTTGCCTAACAGGACATTGCCCAGCGGGCCGAAGACAATCATGATGAGAATGGCGACGAAGGTTTTCAAGCCTAAATCCGAGAGTTTTCTCATGGTTCATCAAACTGGTTGGGCTTCGGGAAAGCGCCTCAATCGGGGAGAGCTGAGCGGTTCAACCCGGAAACGGCTTCCCTGCATTTTACTTTATTCTCGAATCGTTGAGAGTTTAGGAACGCGAAACACTCACGGTCCGTTCGACGCGCGCGTTCCAAGTCTTTCGAGGGCGGCGCGGGCGGGAGCGAAATCCTTCGCCAATGCCAGGGCGGTTTGGTATTGGCTGCTGGCCTGAGTCTTGAGTCCCTGCTGCTCGAGTACTTTCCCTAACAGATAATGCGCCTTGAACACGGGAGCGTCTTCCGCCGTGACGGAAGAGGACAGGTAACGTTCGAGCAGATGCTGAGCTTCCGTCGGGTTGCGTTCAGATTGAATCAACATTTCGGCTGCGCCCACTAACAGGTCCGGCCGGTTCAGGCGAGGGGCGGTGGCCTGTGCGATGGCGTGTTCCATCTCATCGAAACGCGATCGCGCCCGGTAAAACCGCGCCAATGCCAACCAGGGCCCCGCCGCTCCTCCACCGTCGCGGATCGCATCGCGGTAATCGGCTTCGGCCCCGGGGAAATCCTTCTTTTTCTCCGCGATTCGCGCTCTGATCAAGTCCCCCTGCGCCGGTTCGAGTTTCGACAATTCGCTCGCCTGCTCCTCGGCTTTTTGCTCACCGCCGCCGAGCAGCCGCGGCGCTTCCAGGTAAAAATCCGCCAGGTCGGCGCGAGCGTCCACGCTCCGGGGGTTCAAGCGGACCGCCGATTCCATTTCATCGCGCACCCTGCCTGCCAGATGCGCGGCGCTAAAGGGGTTTGCGTGCTCGGCTTGCTGACCGTAACTTCGTCCCAGCCATAAATGGAAGTTGCTGTTGTCGGGATCGTCTTTGACCGCATGCTCGCAGGCCGCAATCGCAGCCTGTGATTTTTCCTCTGCGAGATAAGCGCGGCAGAGCAGGTTATAGGCGTCGCCGTTGTCCGGTTTAGCCTGGACCTCGCTGGTGAGCATGACCACCGCGTCGTCGACTCTTCCTTGCTCAAGCATGCGGCTAGCGGGTCGATCCTCAGCAACCAGGCGGGTAGAAACCACTCCCGCCAGCAAGACATTCGCAAGGGCAAAAAAAACCGTTCTCCGCTTGATTGAGTTCCCCACCGATTCCTTTAACCGCTTCTCTACAGATTTTTGTTGCAAACGCAGCCCGGCGCCCGCAGATCCCCAGGGCATGGCTGAACGCTCCGCGCGAGCCCCTCAGCGCTAAAAAAGCCCATGCTTCCTGACTTTCGTCCCCGCTTTCGAGACTCACTCTTTGTTTCGATGCTGCGCGGGGTCGTGAAGAAGCAGAAAAACGGCCATCGCAGAGCCGGGGCTTGAGGCGCGCGCCGGAATTCGGGCGTTGCCGACCCCAGTTGGTTGAGCGCAGATCGAGTCCGCAGCCTCGCACACGGCAAAAGCGGAGAATGTTAGCGCCGTTCCGAAGACAGCCGTGCCGGATACACACTGCCGGCGGCAGGCAGCTATCGGCTCGCTACGAACCCGCATGCGCGGGGAGCAGCCGTTTGAGGCTGGCAAGCCGACATTACTCGTATCGCAGGCTCTCGACCGGGTCCAGTTTGGCCGCATTCACGGCGGGAACGGTGCCGAACAGAATTCCCACGAGCGACGACACGACGATGGCGATGATGGCCGACAGACCCGAAACCGGCATGCGGTATTCGGTAAGGAATCGGACCGAAAACGGGATGGCCAGCCCGACGGCCACACCCACGATCCCGCCGGCCAGGGAGATGAGGATGGCTTCCGATAAGAACTGAAGACGGATTTCGCGGCTGGTCGCCCCGAGCGCCCGCCGGATTCCAACCTCGCGGGTTCGCTCCCGGACGGTTGCCAGCATGATGTTCATAATCCCAATCCCGCTGACGATCAAAACCACGGTCGAAATCGCCAGTAACATCAGGGTCAGCGCAACGGCTGTCTTGTCTGCCAGGTTCACCAGTTCGGACAGGTTCTGAACGTTGTAGTTTGATTCCGGGCGATGGCGCGACTGCAGCACTTTCTTGATCTCTGCCGTCGCCGGAACTACGAGCGAAGGGTCGGCCATCGAAAAGTAGATCATCTTCAGATTTCGCGTATTGCTGAAATACGTGCCGACCGAGTATGGGATCAGGATGGTGTAGTTGGTGACCTCGGTTTGCCCGAAGGTGTCCACGCTCTCTTTGAACGTGCCGACGATGGTGAAGGGAAGACCGCTTAATTTGATCTCCTGCCCGATCGCTAGGTCCGGCGATCCATAAAGCTCTTTGGCCATCGTGTGCGTCATGACAACAACTTTGTTGTGTTGCTGTTCATCCTGCGCGTCGAAAAAGCGCCCGGAAACGACCACCAGATTACGAATGACCTTGTAGCTCGGGTATGCGCCGATGATGTGCACGTCCCGCTCTCTTGCCTGCCCGAACGGAACTCTCTCGCTGAAGGTGGTGATCGGACTTGCGGCCACGATTCCAGGCACCTGGTCTATGGCGGCGTTCATGTCGTCAATCGTCAGGTAGTCGGCCAGGCCGCCGGTGATGGCTTGCCCGCCCTCGTATTCGGCCCAAATTTCATTCGAGCCGATGGACTCGATGAGCCCCAACAGATACTGCTTGCCGGTCATTCCAATGGCGACCACCAGAACCAGCGACGCGGTTCCAATCGCAATCCCCAGCGACGTCAGCAAGAACCGCAGCTTGTTGGTCCGGAATGTGTCGTAAGCGAAACTGAAGATTTCGCAAAAGGAGAGCTTGGCCTTTCCTAATTTGGAAAGCTTGGCATTCTCCAATTTGAGGCTGGCAACTTTCACCGTAGTGCGCTAGTTCGCTCTCTCTCAGAAAGAGATTCTCGCGATCGCCGAGAAGCTTCCTAAAAATGGCGGCGAGCAGGAAGAGGCGTTCCTGCCGTCTTTCATGCAGGCGGCAAATGCCCGCACCCTCCAGCATAACTCAGCCCCCATCCGACTGTATTCAAAGATCAAAGGAAAAGATCAAAGGATTAGAGATTACGGCGGAGCCCTCCCGCGGGTCTGTCGTGAACGGACGGCCTTCCGGATTTTGGGCGCGACCTTCAGGTCGGCGAGAGGCCCAGGGAAGCTGTCTCTCCGCGGCTTCCGGCTCCGCTCAGGTGGCCCGGTGCATGCATGGCCGGCCGCCGCCTTTGTGCCATCCGTTTACGGGGCTCGGTCGGGTCCAGCCGGTTTCGGCCGCCTGGCGGGGCGCGGTGCAGCGCCATGTTAATATGCGAATGTGATCACACATTCATCTATTGCGCCCCGCCGGATACCGCAACAGAAGCGTGGTCAACGTCGCGTCGATAGTTTTCTGCGCGCGGCGGCGTCGGTCGTTACCGAGATTGGCTATGAGCGGGCCACCATGAGCGCCATCGCGCAACGCTCGGGTTCTTCGGTCGGGTCGCTCTACCAGTTTTTCCCGAACAAGCTGGCGCTGGCGGAGGCCCTGCGCGACCGCTACGTCCGGGACGTTGAACAATACTGGATAACTCTCGGCCGCCAAGCTGCAGCCATGAACGCCGAGGATCTCACCAGCCGGCTGGTCGAACTGCAGATTGAGATCATAAAAAATCAGCCCGTTCTGCTTAAACTCTTGGACGTTCCTCCGGCTTCCCACGCACGACGCGAGCTGATTCGCGGCCGCATTGCCGAAGTGCTGATTTCGCATAAGCCGCGCATGCCCAAAGCGACCGCTTTGCGCATCGCCTCCGTGGTTCAGCAAATCAGCCGTGGGATGTTGATTCTATACGGGCAGGCCGATGGTGATGAGAGAGTTGCAATCATTGAAGAATTCAAGTCAGTTTTGACCGGATATTTGGTGCCGAAACTGAAACCTTGAGGTTTCAGATCCGCGCCAGGCAGCAGGGAACAAGGACGGCTGCTCCAGCGTCCAGCAAGGGAGGGGAACAAGCGATTGAGCAGCACTCGAGATGGCTTTTCGAGATCGGGCGGTTTGTTCTTGGCGGTCCTGGGGATGGTTTCGTCGGTCGCATGCGGTCAGAAAGCATTGTCGGACCCGGCGGCCCACCCTCCCCAGGTGGAGGTTGCCAGTGTGGTCCAGAAAGACGTTCCCATTTATGGCGATTGGGTGGGCACGCTCGACGGTTACGTGAATGCGCAGATACAGCCGCAGGTCACGGGGTACGTCGTCAAGCAGGACTACCGTGAAGGCTCCTTTGTTCACAAAGGCGAGGTGCTCTTTGAGATCGATCCGCGACCGTTTCAGGCCCTGCTCGACCAGGCCAAGGCGCAGCTTGCCCAGGCGCAGGCACAGCTCGGGGCCGCGGCGCTCAATGTGAAGCGGGACATCCCGGAAGCCCGGGAGCAGGCAATACCTCAAAGCCAGTTAGACAACGACACCCAAGCGAAGCTGGCGGCTGAAGCGGCCGTCCAGGCGGGTCAAGCGGCCGTCGAGCAAGCCGAATTGAATCTGGGCTATACCAGAGTGCGGTCGCTGATCGACGGGATCGCGGGCATTGCCCAGGTGCAGGCCGGTAACCTCGTCACTCCCGCTACCGTGCTGACCGGCGTTTCACAAATTAATCCGATCAAGGCGTATTTCCCGATCAGCGGAGCCGAGTATCTGCGGATTGCAGCGCCGGCCGGCTCGGGTTCTGTGAACCTGCTTTCGAGCGCCAATTCCATCCCGCTCGAGCTCAGTCTGCCGAACGGCAAGACCTACCCGTACAGGGGGAAGATTCTCTTCGCCAATCGGCAGATGGACGCGCAAACCGGGACCATCCAGATTGTGGGCGCCTTCCCGAACCCCGGCAACGTTCTCCGGCCGGGCGAAACCGCCCGTGTCCGGTCGGTCACCGACTTGCGAAGGGGGGCGCTGCTGGTCCCGCAGCGCGCGGTGAGCGAACTCCAGGGCGGCTACCAGCTGGCAGTGGTTCAACCCGGCAGCCGAATCTCGGTGCGCAGCGTTCAGGTGGGAGAGCGCGTGGGAAGCATGTGGATTATCAATGAAGGGTTGAAGCCTGGCGAACAGGTTGTCGCAGAGGGAACGCAAGCGGTGCGAGATGGCATGGTGGTCACGCCGAAGCCGTACCGCGCTCCCGGGGAAAACTGATTCATGGCGAAGTTCTTCATCAACCGGCCGATCGTGGCTATCGTCATCGCCCTTCTGACGGTGATCGTGGGCGCCATCACGCTTTTCACGCTGCCCGTCTCGCAATTCCCCAGCATCGTTCCTCCGGAGACCAAGATTCAGGCCACCTTTGTGGGCTCCGATGCCAACACGTTGTCGCAATCCGTCGCCACGCCGATCGAAGAGCTGATGAGCGGCGTGGACAACATGAACTACATGTATTCGGTCAACGCCACCGCCAATGGCCAGATGACCATGGTGGTGGATTTCGCCGTGGGCACCGATCCGAACACCGACCTGATCTTGACGCAGATGCGCGAGACCCAGGCCGCCGCGCAGCTGCCGTCGCAGGTCGCAACCTACGGCGTTACCGTGCAGAAATCGACCTCGGCGCCGCTGATGCTCATGGCCTTGTATTCGCCCAACGGCAGCTATGACGCCCAATTCCTCGCCAACTATGCCTATATCAACCTGAACGACCCCATCACCCGCGTAAAGGGCGTGGCCAACGTACAGGTCTTTGGCGCGGGCCAATATGCCATGCGGATCTGGCTGAACCCGGACACGCTCGCGCGGCTGGGGATCACGGCTTCCGACGTGATCAACGCCGTCCAGTCGCAGAATACGGTGAACCCGGCGGGGCAGATCGGGGGTCAGCCGGTGCCGCGCGGCCAGGAATTCACTTACTCCGTGCAGGCCCAGGGGCGCCTGGTGACGCCCGAAGAGTTCGGCCAGATCGTGGTTCGGGAAAATCCGGACGGCGGAGTGGTGCGGGTGAAAGACGTGGCGCGGATCGAACTGGGCGCACAGTACTACACGTTGATGGGTCGGTTGAACGGAAAGCCGAGCGCCGTGATTGCCATTTACCAGTTGCCGGGCTCAAACGCCGTGGATACGGCAGCCGGGGTCAAAAAGCTCTTCACCCAGCTTAGCGGTCGATTTCCCAAGGACATGACCTATGCGGTCTCCCTCGATCAGACGCGCGCGGTGACCGAAGGGATGAAGGAGATCGTGATCACGCTCGTCCTGGCCCTGGTTCTGGTCATCCTGGTGGTTTACCTTTTTCTGCAAGGCTGGCGGGCCACGCTGATCCCTTTGCTGGCGGTTCCCGTGTCACTGGTGGGAACCTTTGCCGTCTTTCCTCTGTTCGGGTTCTCCATCAACACGCTTTCGATGTTTGGTTTGGTCCTCGCCATCGGTTTGGTGGTAGACGACGCCATCGTCGTCGTCGAAGCCGTCGAGCGACACATCGAAGAAGGCCTGACTCCGAAGGATGCAGCCCTCAAAGCCATGGAGGAAATCTCCGGCCCGGTGATCGGCATTGCCCTGGTGCTGGCATCGGTCTTCGTGCCGACCATCTTCATCCCGGGCATAACCGGGAGACTCTATCAGCAGTTCGCGATGACTATCGCCATCTCGGTCATTATTTCCGCGTTTAACGCGCTCAGTCTCAGCCCGGCGCTCGCCGCGTTGCTGCTGCGGCCCAAGCATGCCGCCGGCGCAGGCGGGCGCCGGGGTCCGCTGGGGAAATTCTTTGACGGATTCAATCGCTACTTTGACCGCTCTACCGATAGCTTCGTTCGCTGGTCGGGCGGCATGATTCGCAAGGGCGCTTTCGTGCTGGTGCTGCTTGCCGTCTGCGGCGTTGCCGCCGCCTTCTTCGGCAGCTGGCTTCCGTCCAGTTTCCTGCCCGATGAGGACCAGGGATATGTCTTTGTCAACATGCAGCTTCCCAATGCGGCCTCGCTCGAACGCACGAACGTCGCTGCCCGGGAGGTTGAGCAGGTACTCGCCAAGACCCCTGGCGTCCAGTACACCACGAGCGTCATCGGCTTCAGTCTGCTGAGCTATGTCCAGACCAGCTACAACGCCTTCTTCTTCGTGGTTCTAAAACCCTGGAGCACGCGGGAGCAAAGGGACGAGCAGTACCAGGCCATCAAGTACAACTTGAACCAGAAGCTAGGCAGCCTTCCCCAGGGGACCGCCTTCAGCTTCTCGCCGCCGGCGATTCCCGGCGTCGGCACCTCCGGCGGCTTCACGCTCGTCCTCGAGGACCGCGGCGGGCATGACGTTCCTTATCTTGCCGCCAACGTCAATAAGTTCGTCGCCGCCGCCCGCAAACGCCCGGAAATAGCGTCGATCAGCTCTTCGTACCTGCCCAGCGTGCCGCAGGAGTTCATCGACGTGGACCGCGACAAGGCCTTGAAGCTCGGGGTGCAGATTTCCGACCTCTACCAAACGATCCAGACTTTCATGGGCGGATACTTTGTCAACTACTTCAATCGGTTCGGGAGGCAGTGGCAGGTCTATGTCGAAGGGGCCGGACCGTTCCGAACCGCAGCCCAGGACTTGAGCCATTACTACGTCCGCAACAATCGCGGACAGATGGTTCCCCTGTCGGACCTGGCCGGGTTCAAACCCCGTCTGGGTCCCGAGTTCGTCATGCATTACAACGAATATCCGGCGGCGCAGATCAATGGCAGCGCCGCGCCCGGCTACAGCTCCGACCAGGCGACCGCGGCGCTCGAAGAAGTCTTCAAGCAGAGCATGCCGGCAGAGATGGGCCTGGACTACATGGGCATGTCCTATCAAGAGCAAAAAGCGCGGGAAGGGGTCCCGCCCTGGGTCATCTTCAGCTTCTCGCTGCTGTTTGTCTTCCTGATTTTGGCGGCCCTCTACGAGAGCTGGTCGCTGCCGTTCAGCGTGTTGTTGAGCACCCCGGTGGCGGTGTTCGGGGCCCTGGCGGCGCTCTGGCTGCGCCGCGTCGTGCTGTCGGCTTTCCTGCCTCACTATATGGTGCAAATTGAAAACGACGTGTACGCGCAGATCGGCCTGGTCATGCTGATCGGCCTGGCTGCCAAGAATTCCATCTTGATCGTCGCCTTCGCCAAGGAAGACTACGATCGGGGCATGCCCCTGGTTGACGCCGCGCTTACTGCGGCCAGAGTTCGCCTGCGGCCGCTTCTGATGACCTCGCTTGCCTTCATCCTCGGCTGCATGCCGCTCTGGACCGCCTCCGGCGCGGGTGCCATTGCCCGCCAGGTGATGGGGACCACGGTCATCGGAGGCATGGCGGCCGAGACCTTCGTCGGCAGGTTCTTTGTTCCGGCGATCTTCTGCCTGGTGGAGAAGCTGTCGGGCACAAAAAAAGTAACTGCGCTTACGCCGTCGCCTCAAGAGGAGGCGCCGGTCGGGAGCGCGCAATGACCCAACTGCGGATGTGGTGCGCGCTACTCTGCCTGTTCTCGGCGGGATGTACGGTCGGTCCCAACTATCAACGGCCGAAAGTCAATCCTCCCCCAGTCTTTCGCGCCCAGCCGCAGGGTTCATCGCCGCAGCCTTCGACCGCATCTCTCGGCAACGAAAAATGGTGGGAGGTCTTTCAGGACCGGGTCCTGCAGCAATTGATTCGCACGGCTCTCGACCAGAACTATGATGTGCGCATCGCCGCAACGCGAGTTCTGCAAGCGCAAGCGGAACTGGGGATCACGCGCGCCGGCCAGTTTCCGACCGTCGCCTCAGGCGCTCAGGCCTACAGCCAACGCAACCCGAAAATTGCCGCCACATTTCCATCCTATGAAGCCAATGCGGCAGAGGTGGATTTGTCCCTCCTATGGAACCTGGATTTCTGGGGAAAATACCGGAGACAGACCGAAGCCGCCCGGGACAATTTGCTGGCCACCGAATGGGGCCGCCAGGCCGTCATCACCTCCCTGGTGTCCACGGTCGCCACGGACTATTTTCAGCTGCGCGAACTGGACCTGGCGCTGGAGATTTCGCAACACACCCTGGCTTCGCGACAGGACTCGCTCCGCCTCACCCGGGTGCTGGCGGTAAACGGCTCGGCTTCCCTGCTTGACCTGCGCCAGGCCGAAGAGTTGGTCTACACGGCGGCGCAGCAAGTCCCTGACCTCGAACGTCAGATTCAGCAGCAGGAAAACGCAATCAGCGATCTGCTCGGAGCCAATCCCGGCCCGGTCGCTCGCGGCCTCAAGCTCACCGAGCAACCGCTTCCCGCGGCCGTACCCGTCGGGCTGCCCTCGGAGCTTCTGGATCGACGTCCGGACATCCGGGAAGCGGAAGCCAATCTGATGGCTGCCAACGCAGACATTGGCGTCGCTAGAGCCGCCTTCTTCCCCAACATTGCTCTGACCGGTACGGCAGGGTTCGAAAGCTACGCCCTGAGCCGGTTGTTCACCGGCTCGGCCGGGCTCTGGAACACGGCGGCCTCTCTCACCCAGCCTGTCTTTGCGGCCGGCGCCATCCGCTCGGGCATGCGGCTCGCCCGGGCCCAGGAGGAGCAACTCCTTCTAACCTATAAGCAAACCATCATCGGCGCCTTTCAGCAGGTTTCTGACGCTCTCATCGCCGATCAAAAGGATCGCGAATTCCGCGAGCAGCAGGAACGACTAACCTCTGCCACAGCAGATGCGGACCGGCTTTCGAAAATCCTGTATCAGCACGGAGGCGCAAGTTACCTGCAGGTGCTCACCAGTGAAACCAACTATTTCGCTGCCCAACTCAACCTTGCTCAGGCCCAGCTCAACGAGCGGCTTGCCCTGGTCCAACTCTATAACGCTCTCGGTGGGGGCTGGCAGCATTGAGGGCCGAAGGCCGCGGATCGAAAACAGGGAAGATACCGCTTCTCGTGCTCTCCAGACCGAAGTTCCAAACCGGACTCTGCGGGTACCCAGGGAATTCCCCGTCAAGGCAAAAAATAACGCAAAACGCCTCACGAAGATAACCTTCGTTCGCGACGACCGGAAACCGGTTGCGGCCGATTGCGAGTTAGCCCCACAGGTCGGGTTGTCGAACCACTTCCTTTTGCGCCTTGAAGTCATGCTGGAACTCACTCCCGGCCTTACCGTCGCCACTCTCTTGCTGCCAGCCGTTCCGAACAATGGCTTGCCCCACGCATCAGGCGTTCACCTTTTACCTGGATGCGGGCCGCTCGGTTGTTGGCCCTTGCCTGGGGATATAAGATGAAGCAGAAATGCCAGGAGCAATCATGGCCCATCAACCACCGCTGAAATATGTCTTCTACATCGCCGCCGCGCCGGAGAAGGTATGGGAAGGCTTCGTATCGCAGGAGTCGAACCGCATCCTCTTCTCGGGCGCTGAGCTTCAGGGGGAGTTCAAACCTGGCGGCGAGCTTGCCTGGGTGGGCGCAGGGCCTGAGAACAAGCCCATGACCTACGTCCGCGGGAAGGTCCTGCGATTTGAACCGCCAAGCGTCTTTCAGTACACATTCGCCCTGGGCCAGAATGATAAAGCGTCTCGCGCAACCATCGAACTTTTCCCCGAGAGCGAAGCCACCAAAGTGACCGTGACCCATGACGAGTGGGCTGAGGACGACCCCACATATGTTTCCTGCTCCGATGGGTGGCCACGTATCCTTTCGCGCCTTAAGACGCTCGTCGAGACCGGTAAGACATTCAAGCCCCATTGACCCGTATCGACCGCCTCTCGGAGGAATCAGTGGGTCGCCTGCTCTCAGTAAATGTTGGTCTGCCACGCGAGCTGACATGGAACGGGAAGACTGTCAGGACGGCGGTCTGGAAGTTCCCGGCGTCGAGCGACGGATGGCGCGCAAACTCAATGTTGAGGGCGACGCGCAGGGGGACCTTGCCGGTCATGGCGGGGAGCAGCGGGCCGTATTTGTCTACCAGATGGAGTCGTACGATTACTGGGAACAATTTCTGGGCCGCAGGGATTTCAGTTTCGGCCAGTTCGGAGAGAACTTTACTGTTGAAGGACTTCCCGACAATGAGGTCTCGATCGGCGACCGATATAGGATCGGTGGCGCGCTATTCGAGGTGACGCAGCCGCGCGTCACTTGTTACCGAATTGGCATTCGGATGAACGAGCCTCGTATGCCGGCCCTCCTTGTTGCCCACCGGCGGCCCGGCTTTTACTTCCGCGTATTGCAGGAAGGAGAAGTCGGCCCCGGCGATGATATCGTGAAGGTCGTTGAGGGTCCGGAACGCATCACGGTCGCCGAGATGGATGCTCTGCTTTATCTGCCGGGACATTCTCGCGACCAACTGGAACGCGCCTTGCGGATCCCGGCGCTCAGCAAAGGCTGGCGGAGTTCTTTCGAGGCGATACTCAAACAAGAGTCGGGCGAACACGCTGCGGCTGGAAATCCCGGCCTCGCAAACGAGGAGCAAGCGCCAGCGTGGCCCGGGTTCCGACCGATGAGGGTCGCGCATGTCCATAAGGAGAGCAACAACGTTACCTCCTTCCTTCTGGCGCCAGTCGAAGGCCAACTCCTTCCCCTGGCTCGGCCGGGCCAGTTTGTTGTGTTGCGGTTGCAGGTGGCCAGCGACCAACCTCCGGTTCTTCGCAGCTACTCGTTGTCGGATCTGCCGGCACCCGATCACTTCCGCATCAGCGTCAAGAGGGAACTAAAAGGGATCGGAAGTTCGTTTCTCTCGAACCGCGTCCAAGCGGGCGATGTAGTGGAGGTCAGCGCACCCCGCGGAGGCTTCACTTTACAGCCTGGCCGGCGGCCGGTTGTTCTCATAAGCGCCGGCGTGGGTGTAACACCCGTCCTGTCGATGCTGCACGCGCTCGCCGCCGAGGCGTCGCCACGGCAAGTTTGGTGGATCTATGGAGCACGCAACCGGGACGAGCATCCGTTTGCCGAAGAATCGCGCTCTCTACTGAAACGGCTGCCCAGCGGGCGAAGCCACATCGTGTACAGCCGGCCCACGGCGACCGCCCAAGTGGGGGTGGATTTCGACACTGCCGGGCACATTGACGCAGCCGTTCTGGAGAACTTTGGCGTGCCCCGGGATAGCGACTTCTACCTGTGTGGACCATCTGCGTTCTTAGAGAGCATGCGCGATGGGCTTCGAAGCTGGGGTGTCGTCGCCGAGAATATGCACACGGAAATCTTCGGTGCCGCTGAGGCCATAGCGCCCGGTATAGCGCAGGTGCGTCATAGCCCGCACCTGCCGCAAGGCCCGGCCGGGCCTGGCCCGTCCGTTTCGTTCACGCGCAGCGGGATCACGGTCGCCTGGGACCCAAAATTCGAGAGCCTGCTCGAGCTGGCCGAGGCGTGCGATGTTCCCGTCAGATGGTCGTGCCGGACCGGAGTGTGCCACACTTGCATGACTGGACTGATTTGGGGTTCGATTAAGTATCGCCCTGAACCACTCGAGATGCCGGCCCCGGGCAATGCACTCATTTGCTGTTCTCAGCCCAGTGTAAATGTCGCAATTGATCTTTGATCAAACCGAGGTCGCGACGGCCGCAGACGGTTCGATCGCTGTGAGGGGAGTGCGGGATGACGGTGAAGCAATACGACGCTATTATCATTGGCTCGGGCCAGGCGGGTACTCCGCTTTCGACTGCGCTGGCAGAAGCGGGCATGCGCACCGCGCTCGTTGAGCGAGTGCACGTGGGCGGAACCTGCGTCAACGAAGGTTGCACTCCCACCAAGACTATGATCGCGAGCGGCCGGGTGGCTTATCTCGCCCGCCGGGCCGCTGACTACGGTGTACGTACAGGACCCGTCAGCATCGACCTCGAACGGGTCCGCCAGCGTAAGCGCGACATTGTAGACAGTTTCCGCAATGGGAGTCAGGGGCGCATCCAGAAATCGCCCGTGGACCTGATATTCGGGCAGGCGAGCTTTAACGGCCCGAAGACCGTCGCCATCCTCGCCAAAGACGGAACGCGGCAGGTGATTTCGGCGCACCTTGTCTTTATCAACGCTGGAACACGAGCTTCACGTCCTCCCGTAGACGGTATGGACAGGGTTTCCTCCCTCGACAATGTCTCGATTATGGAGCTCGATACCGTACCCGAGCATTTGATCGTTCTCGGCGGCGGTTATATCGGTCTCGAGTTTGGCCAAGTGTTTCGCCGCTTCGGCAGTCGCGTGACCATCGTGCAGGCATCCGACCAACTGCTCAACGCGGAAGACCCCGATGTGGCGCACGAAATCGCGAACATCCTGCAGCAGGATGGAATTGAAGTGCTGCTCGGTGCTCGGGCAAACCGTATACGCCAGCGGAACGGCGTCCTCGAGCTTGAAATCCGCCAGGGCGGAACGAGAACTCTCGCCGGATCGCACCTCCTGGCCGCCACCGGGCGCGTTCCCAACTCCGACACTCTCAACCTTGCCGCCGCCGGCGTGGACGTAGATCCCCGTGGATTTATCAAAGTCAATGATCGGTTGCAGACCACGGCCGAGGGCGTTTACGCCTTAGGCGACATCAAGGGAGGACCCGCCTTTACGCATATCTCCTATGACGACTTTCGAATCATCCGCGCCAATGTAATCGAGAAGAAAAGCGCGTCGACGCGGGATCGCGTTGTGCCGTATACGCTTTTTATTGATCCGCAGTTGGGAAGAGTCGGCCTGACGGAAACTGAGGCCCGTGCACGCTATCGAAATGTACGCGTGGCAAAACTGCCGATGAGCTCGGTTGCCCGTGCTCTCGAAATGGACGAAACGCGCGGCTTCATGAAAGCGGTTGTCGATGCGGATACAAAGCAGATTTTGGGAGCCGCGATCCTTGGCGTCGAAGGTGGCGAGGTGATGGCGGCGGTGGAGACCGCAATGATGGGCAAGTTGCCCTACACGGCTTTGCGCGACGGCATCTTTGCCCATCCAACTCTCGCCGAGGCGTTCAACAACCTGTTCACAGGGATAGACAATTGAAACTCGAAATGCGTAGGCGAACTCGGCGGAGTTCGAGACCATCGCAAACCCATTTGCGGGGCTTGGGGGAAACCCGGGCGGAACCAAGCACCATTTGGATTCTGTGCCTTGCTGTTCGGCCAATCTGCCGCGAGCGCGGCGACTGAGCCCAACTTTCCGGAGCTGGCACGCGGCGCAGTGAAAGACTTCGGATCCCCAATTAGCGTAGGCGTGTGTTACGAAGGGGAGTAAATTTCGAAATCACGTCGAAGTCCCGATCCCTGTGCCAAACAGGAACATCGTGCTCAATCGCGATGGCCGCAATCAGGCAGTCTATCGAGGAACGAATAGTATGGCCTTTGCTCCTGCCCAACCGATAGATGTCGGACGCGGAAAGGAACATGGCGCGCGGCAGCGGATCACTCAAGAGGGGCAAGGCGAGGAACGCATTACGAAACGCAGGGCTTGCGGGAACATCCCGCAAGCCCTGCAGGACCTCCTGCACAATTGGGCCGCAAGTGGCGAAGTTGAGAAGCTCTTCGTCTGAGATGGTGGCTCCCAGGCGCCGGTTGAGAAGTTCAATCCAGACAGAGGTATCAACGAGGATCAACGTTGTCTTCGGCGTCGCGGTCGCTTACGCTCCTCCACTTTGTCTTCCCTCATTTCCGTGAGGCTCCCTTGCCAGAGGTTGCGGCCGAAGAACTGAGGAAGGCTCTGAATACGCCGCATGCGCAGGACCTCGGCCAGGGCAACATTGACCGCGGCCGAGTACGTCTTGGCCTGCAACACGCGGGTTGCCTCTTCGAGGAGATGGAAATCAAGCACAAGATTTGTACGTTTCATGTGTATAGTATACCGCAGATAAGCACCCCAGCCGCGTGTACGGTTCTCAACTTCCGAGGGTGACCGGCTGGACCAGCCTGGCGGTTAGGGTATGATCACCGCTCGACGGCCTGGCTGCTCGCGTTGCCAAGCGTTCTCGACGTCCCTGAGCGGCACCCGTTCCGTGTCGATGTGAAGGTCCCCTCTTGCGGCGCAGGCGATCACTCTCTGAAAGGCTTCGACCAGTACGTCGCGCGCCGGAATCCCCGCAGTGCCCAGAATGGTGAGTGCCGTACTACGCAGCACGGCTGCTGGTAGCGTGAGGGTCGGCGAAGCGCTTTCCCCAACCTGAACAAAGCGAGTCTCAGATTGGATGGTGGCAAACTCTCTTCGCGTCATTGCCGTCAGAAACGCCTGCGCGGGCTGGCCCCACACGTAATCGATCACAACTTGGTATCCAGACTGGCCCGCTTCGCGAACAAATGCCTCGTTCAGTTCAGTCGCAGGCAGAGCGAGGGAAATGGTCGCGTCGGCGCCGAGATCGTGGAGCGCGTCGAGGGCCTGTCGATTGCGACCGGCGGCAACGATTCGGCCTGCCCCAAGAAGCCTCGCGATCTTTACCGCCAGTTTGCCAGTCACTCCGGTGGCCCCAAGGATGAGGACGTTTTCACCTGGCACCAACTTTGCACGGTAGGTCAGTGAAAGCCAGGCTGAGACGCCGGGATTCGGCAGAGCCGCGGCGGTTTCATCGTCCACACTCTCCGGAACGGGAAAGGCGAAGGCGCGTGGCACAACCGTACGCTGTGCCATCGCGCCGTGCGGCGGTCGAGGTCCACCGAAAAAAACCCGTTGCCCGTCCTCTAGATGTCCGACTCCATCCAGGCCGCAGACGCGCGGCAGTTCGCCGCCGCTTGCATAATGGGCTCCGCTGGCCAGTTGCTTGTCAACCGGCTTCAGCGATGCGGCGTGAACGTGTACGATCACTTCACGATCGTTGTCACCAACGACCGGCTCCGGGAATTCTTCGCATCGAGGCGCGGTTCCAATCGTATGCAGGACGGCTGCATGCATGTGAGCTCCCGTCCGACAGATTCTAATGGCAAATACGTCATCCCGCCATCCCGCAGTTGACATGGGACGAGTAGTGCGGCAATCATGCGGCACGCACTGTGAATTCCTTGTCTTGGGCCACAGCGAGCCCTTCGCTTCCGGTTCGCGATTGCGTTCAACAAGCCGATGGGAGGTCTGCATTGGACTGGAGCCAACATGGCGCAAAGATCGTGCGTGCCGGGGACCTGGACAGCAATACGCCGCAGACTCCCGGCATGACGCGGGCGGCGGCTATTACCCACGCGCGCACCGGGGCAACGAAGCTGTGGGCAGGCACGGTGGTGGTTCAGCCGCTTGCTAAAACCGGCCCACACCATCGCGGTGCGCTGGAGACCGTAATTTATGTGGTTCGAGGCCGTGCGCGCATGCGCTGGGGCGATCAGTTGGAGTTCTGCGACGAAGCCGGCCCGGGGGATTTCATCTACGTCCCTCCCTACGTTCCACACCAGGAGATCAACGCCCGCCCGGATTTGCCGTGCGAGGCGGTGGTCGTCAGAAGCGGGCAGGATCCGGTTGTGGTGAATTTGGACATCGAGAGTCCTGAGCCGCCAACTGAGAGCGGCGGCGAAACCCCCTTCCACCCTCCTTCCTCGTAACTCTGAATTCATTGCAGTTGCCCCGCCCAGCGGGTGTGAATGCATGCGGCGCCGCTGCTCCAGCGCCGCCACGTCGGTAACGCGGCGTTTTTCGAGCGGCACGAAAAGATAGACCAGGAAAGCAGGAAGTCCGGTGATGACTGCGCCCCAGATCTGGGTGCCGGAATATCGGCTTGGGGGAGTTGCCATAGTGTTTCTCAGCTTTCGATCCTGCGGCCTTCCCCAGAGTCGTGTGGATCGTGATTCGAGGCCGACCACTGAAATAGAAAGCGCGTATTTTCCGTTGATTTTCCGTGCTATGCTGAACCCACATGGCAGGGAGAAAGTAGAAGCTTGGCCTCGGCCTCTTCGGGGAACAGAATCTCGATCCCGAGCAGGAACGCGAAAGTTTGCGCGAAGGAGCCGACGAGTTGGGCCGCACCGCCAGCGGCCTTTGCAGTGCTGACCAGCAAAATGCCTTTGCCGGAGTATCTTGAATTCAATCGTCTCATCCAATACAGAAAACGCATGCTTCCGGAAGACCACAAGGCCTAATTGCACGATGACGGCGTTTGTCAACTCAACCGTCAGGAACATCATCATTCCTGCGGTCAAGGAGCCGCCACCAAAGGATCAGTCGGTTGACGATCCGAACATTAAAACAACCCAATGAAATTGAGACTTGCGATCATTATCATCGTCCTTCTCGTGTCCGCGGTTGGTAGTGCACAGACAGTACGCAAGGACATCCCAATGTCGCGGTTGCGGGCCATCATCAGCCTTCCGCTCGACCAAGCCATCGAGAAGCGCGAAATCTATAAAGCACCGCTCAAATCTGCTTATGAACGTCAGATGGCAATATCGGATAAAGATTGCGAAGCCGAAAAGGAACATCAGCAGTCATACAACATCTGCATGCGACAGGCAGAAGTACGAGCGGATCATGATTTCGCAATTTTTTATAACAATCTGCAGCTGCTATGCCATGACGAGGACCAACTGAGGACAATGCAGGGTTCCGAAAAAGCATGGCAGGTTTACCAGGATACGATCGATAAAGCAGCCCACGCAGCTTGGCCCGACGGGAGCGGAGCACCTGGATTCGCAAGCCAAGTGCACTTGTTGTTGGTGCGCAATCGCATGCGCGAGTTACATACAATTTACGGCCTGAATATCGCACAATAGTGCTCTTGCACGACTGGTCAGTTGGCTAGGTGCCGGCTCTATTGTGAGTGCTATCGGGATTTCACGGCAGCCATTGCGTAAGGTAGAGTAGGTACTTGCGCGGTGTGAGATGGAGATGAAAAATCACCAAAACGAAGTCATTGAAACCGAGCGGCGGTTGGCGGCTGCGTACCAAGATTGCAATCTGGCCGATTTCGAACTGCTTGTTCTAGACAGTTGTGTCATAGCTGACGAGGGTCGTATTAGGACTAAGCACGAGGAGGCAAAGTATATTGCGCGGCCAGCGACAAACATCAAGGTTTCGATAGGCTTTGATGCGAGTATCGCACGCGTATACGACAACTGCACAATACTCGTTGGATACCTGAATGAACTCGTCGACACCGGGAAAGCTCCGCCAGCCAACAGCAGGTTTCTTTTGACCGACGTTTTTCTCCGGTCCGATGAAATGTGGAAGCTCGCGGCTCGCCATCAGACGAGGATACAGGAGAACAAGAAGGAGACCGTGCTTGAGGATCCTAACCTCCTAAGCCGAAATGCAGGGGAGTATCTGTTTCCGTCCGGGGTGAAGTTGCAGGTATCCCTGCGGGACAGCAATCTTTATGCGCGGGTACCCGGGGGCGAAGAACAGCACCTCCACCCCCTCTCGGCACACGAGTTCTTCGCCACCGCATTCGATGCCGAAATGACATTCGTGCCCAATCCGGAAGGCGGGGTGGACACAATCATGCTCAGACAGGGAGGTCAGGTTTTATTCGCTTACAAGCAGGGGCAAATCGTGGCTTCTGATGACTGACAACACTAGGCGTTATCTCTCATGAGCGCCGGGGTCTGATGGTGGTTATTCACGCTGCCGCGCGCATGCGTGCATTGTTCCCCGCTCCCTCCATCAGCACTACGTGTTTGGACCACCCTCCGGGTGCTCTTGCTCCATCGAGCACCGCGGCCCAAGTCGTTGAGGATTTCGATAGGGCCTGCTGGCGTAGCTGACATAGGAGGCGCGGGTCGCGAGAAGGCCTTCCTTCCGCGAGGAAACCCGGCCAGGTTACCTGCCGAATGATTGTGGGGCTGCGTTTCGCTTTATCAGTCCCTCCAGTGTGACGACGCCATCGTTATTATTTACGCGGGCGCCGTTCGATTCGTTAACGAAGCTCTGCCAGTATTTGCCAGCAGCTCCGGCGGGAATCGGGCGAAACGGCTTGTACACGTCAGTAGTCCCGACGAGATCCGGACGATACACCCACCGGGAGTGAGGGTCCAGCGCCAAGGCGGCGTCTCTCTGCGCCCTGGCCGCTTCCATCTTCGTCTGGAATTGCAGTTGCGACACATAGAGCCGCGTCTGAAAGTTGAGCGCCCGCTGCTGAGCAATGGCTCCGGAGTCGGCGTCGGTTTCCACCTGCCGGGCATTGCCTGAGACGTCCGTCGAAGAACGGACATTTTTCCGGATATCGGCAAGCATGGCGGCATGTGTCTTGTTGGTGCCGTCGTACAAAATGTGGAACTGAGCCAGCCGCATTTCCGCCTCTCTCAAGTACTCCTTTTGTTCTGTTGACATAGACGCGAACCGCGAGGGTAGATTCCTTATAAATTGCTGTTTGTCGGTCTCCGTAGGCGCCGTGACCCCGGCAGCCTTTGCAACCATGGTGTCTGAGTAAAACTGACAATCTACGTCGTTCTGGGTGACGACCATTCCACCGGAGTTGACCAGTATGGGGTTATATTTCAGAAGCATCCTGCCAAAAGGGAAACGCACGAACGCGCGAAACTGCTGCGGTTCGCCTAACTGCTGCCACTCGTTGTAACGAAGGATCGCAAGGTCCAGCCACGAGGGTCTTCGGCCCACCTGCTGCATTTTCCTGGCTACGGATTCATAGGCTTTCATTTGTTGGGCGGGTTCTTTCTGAAAGTAGGCAATCAGGCCGGCCCTGAGTGCGGCGGCATCCGAGGCGGAGAAGTCGGCGCTCGCAAGAATTTGACCATATTGGAGCGCCTGTTGAATCATCCCCTCCGTCAGTCGATAGCCCCCGGTCCTGACAACAACGGTGGACCCCGATAATCGCTCAGGGGCGCCCGTTTGTGCCGGTAAAAAACCGCTCCCGTTCGGCGCGGGGTCCTGTTGTGCTGCCGCCTCCGTCGGTTGATAACTACTGGACTTGACAATCGGCGTGGACGCATGGGATGGCTTACGGGCGCTCGTTTCAGCCTTCAAAGAACCGCTCCTACTTGTCAACCTCACGGTTATCCATTCGGTCGAGCGAATCAAGGGGAGATCCAGGGTTTCGACTGCGTCTGTGTATCCAGCCCGTTGCACCTTCAGCGTGTGGGGATGCCTGGATAAGTGTGGCACGATAAAGCGAGGCCGACAGCTATGAGCCGCGAAAAAGTTGCATTGCGGGCCGATCCAGCTGACTCTCCTCCGGACGGTGGTGTCACGGACAAAGCGGTCTCGAGCGCTTCAGGTTCTTGCCGATCTTTCTGTTCGTTCCAAGACAAACCCTCGATCTTCCCTTTCCGGGGATTTCCGCATGACCGACAAGACCCCATGCCTGGCTCTATTCTGGCGCCGCACCAGTCACATCGTGAACTCGTATCGCTCCGCGTAGGTGCAGATGTGTTCTGCGGCGCACCACACCTGAAACAAAACTTTGCCCGAGGATGAACGTCGACGCCGCAGGCCGGACACGTACGTACGTCTTCCGGGAGCACAGAGGCGCCACATTGGGAGCACAATGTTCCCCCACCGCTGTCCGCATAGCACCTCGGGCATTTCATGCTTCTCTCATTTTATTTCAGGGCGGGTCTCATGCCTCTAGCAGCCGAATTCCGAGAATGTCTCGGCGAGGCCCATTTCCGACTCGATAGCAGTCTTCGTGATCACGCTTTTTCACTTAATTCGATGTGTCCTTCGATGTGTCCTTTTGCGGCCAACGCTCCCGTTACGCCCGGGAATCGGAGCTTGGAACGAAGAAAATCACCGATGCCGCGATCCACCTCCTGCAGGTGCCGCGCCTCGTGATTCGCCGATTTGGGTGCGATTTGCACGAGTGCGCAGTCAGGCAGATATTGTGCGATTCGGCGTGCGTACCCGAACGGATGGATAGGGTCTCCTTCGGCTGCCAGGATCAGTGCGGGACAGCGAACTTGTGCGAGGTCGTGCTGGAGATGGTCCAAGCCTCTCGTAAGCGGCAGGCGCCGTAAGCAGGCGATCGCAGATCGCCGGCGTTCTGGACAGCTGAGCACAGACTGGATGTGCCCACGGATGCTTCTGGCTGCGTCAGAGCACACGTCGTCAATTGTCTGAAAAATTTGACTCCGTTCCAGCTCCTCGGCGGCCGAGGACTGCCACTCGTTTTCGGCCAACAGGGTCGCCACGAAAATGAGAGCTTGGCGCGCTTGAAGGCTCATCGGGCCATCTGCCCATGCAGGCCGCGAAAGGATAAGGGCGGCGCAGGCATCCGGCCGATGAATCGCGAACCGGAGAGCGACCGCCGCCCCCATGGAAATACCTCCCACAACCGCCTGGCGAATCTTGAGGTGATCGAGCAGCGCCCCCAGATCGCCAGCCAGCGTCGCAATCGAAAGCTCGCCCTCGGGTCCAAGGTCACTTTGACCATGGCCGCGGAAGTCGGCATGAACGGTGCTCAACGCCTCCTCGGGAATGCCCATGCGCTCCGGAACAAGAAATCGAGCGGTTTGCCCAACGTCCCCCCGAATTCCGTGTTGAAAAACGATCACCGGATGGGGAGCGCTTCCAGGCGCGGGCCCGCGGCAGAGGTAGTGCAATCGAACGCCGGAACTGTGGTAATAGGGCATGCGATCCTCCGAATTAGACAGATCCAACCACCGAGAATGCCTCCATTGACTTGCGCACAAAGGCAACCGATCCTGCAGCCTGCTCTTCGGTCAAGCCGTGCAGAATGAACGGCAATCGCTGCCCTGCTTGAGCTCGCTCCAGCACTGCCGGCGTATGTAGAAGGGCGTCGACATAATGACCATAGGGCAAAATGCCGCTGCCCGCGGCCGTGTGAGTATAGTGTTCAAGAGCGCGGTCGCCAAGCGAATGCGGAGCCGGGTCGCTGATGTCCTTGGCGTGCGCCAGGCTCATATACTTTCCTAGCCGCGCAAGCGCCTCGTCAATCACTTCAGGTTGGGCGCGCGGGTCGACCGGCGGCTTGTACAGGTTCGCCGCATCTAGAATCACCCGAACGGGACTATCGGAGCCGAGTTCTCTCAATACCCGTTCCGCCCTTACTGCGTCCGATACCACATTCGCCGTCTCCGGCTCAATCGCCAGATGCACCCCATAGCGTGAAGCGATGCGGCAGGCTCTGTGCAAGGAACCGAGCATTTCACGCCAGGCCTCCTCTGTGTCGTTATCAGGGTGGTGCGTCCACATGTCGGCTTGATTCCTCGTGCCCGTGCAAAGAGTCAACAAATTGCAATCCATTGCTATCGCTGCCTCCGCCTGTGCCGGCAGGAGGGCCAGTCCGCGCTCGCGCGCGATGGGATCCAGGAGATTGAAGGTGGCAGAGATGGCGGCGATCCGAACGCCTGAAGCGGCTGCAGCACGCTTGACTGCGCGACGTGTTTTCAGCGTCACCTTATGCGGCAGACTCGACAAGCCAGGCACACAAGCCCAGTTCCACTGCGTGCAGCGAAAGCCGTGCTGCGCGATCGTTTCGAACAGGCCATCCACGCTCGGCCTTCGGAAGGTCTTCGCGAAGATGCCAAGCTCCAGGACATCGTCAGGCTGACGTAACGGCATTGGGGTCTCCATGTTCTTCTCCTTAAACGGCCGCGGCAGGATTGCCAAGGCGCACATATGGGTTCGCGACGTCCCCGCCCACGGACTCAGGATCGATCCATTGCCCGTCGTGCAGGGAACTGTAGGATGCTGCCACCATGGCCTTGACGCAGGCGATCCCGTCTTCCAGGCTGGCGTTAATCTGCGGTGCACCAGTCACGATCGAATCCGCCAGCGCTTCCAGTTGCAGCCGGAAGGTGTGGCAGTCCTGCGCATCCGGGCTGCGAAATTCCTTCGCGGATGCGCTGTACACGCGCGTCGTCTCGCGCTGAAACCAAACGTATGGATACGAACACGTAACGTGCCCACCCGAGCAATGCACTTCGAATCCTTCTTCAAATTCACCTGCGCGAGGCAAGAGCAGCAGGCACTGCCCGGTTGAACCGTTGCCGAAGCGAAGGTCGATCCACCAGGCGTGCCCGCGCGCCAGAGCCCGTGAACCATCGGCCTCTACACGGACTTCGCGATACATTGCCCGCACCGCTGCAATGGACCCGGTCAGATGACGCGCTAAGTCCAACAGATGAGGACTGTGTGTTACCAAGTTGTAGACCCTCTTGTCGGTTAGTTTCCAGTCGGGACCGTCCGGGCGAATGACGTTGTCTCCCGGCTCTACAGCAGGCGGAAACTTGTTGGCCTGCGTCACGGAATGCCGAAAGGTACTGTCGTAGTAGTGGCTTCGATAGGATATGACTTCGCCGCCTTCTTCTAAGAGGAATCTCTTCGTGGCGCGCACCCCCGGAAGGAACCGCCGGTTGCATCCGACCGCAAGGATTCTGTCGTTCGTCAAGGCGTCGCGCAGGCTTTCACATTCTTCAACGGAGATTCCCAGCGGCTTCTCTACCAATACGTGTTTCCCTGCCGCCAGCGCGCTCCGGGCCAGCGGGATATGGAAGCGATCGTGCACCGCAATGACGACCAGCTCAACTCTGGGGTCATTCAGCAGATCGCCGCCGTCTCGATAAGCGCGTGCGGGGTGCAGCCGTTGGGCCATTTCTGTCAACAACAGTTCATCGCGGTCGGCTATCGCCTCTAATTCAATGTTGGCGGCTTTCGCGATGGCATCGGCGTGAGCATTCAGGGTAATTGGACCGCACCCAATTACACCGACCCGGACTCTCTCCGAACATTTACTGGAACTCATCTCAACTCTCCCAAGTTTGCAATTCCTTTCCTGTGCTGGCGCCGCCGCCGCCGAAGCAACAAGACGTTCTTCCCGGATATTCCTCCTGTGAGTACCCCAATTTCGAAAGCCAGCTCTCTCCTGGTTCAGTTCTGCCGGCGCGCGGCTTCCGCTCGTTTCCGGTTCATTCCTCCTCTGCACGAGGTGTCTGGTTCATCTTTATCCTCAATCTCGATGATCTCGATGAGGTCCGGGCGAGGCGAGAGAGGGGACCTGGGTTGCGATTTCCTTTCGGATGAGCACTTTCAGCGGCAGCTTCTTCGTGCTTTCGGGCCTGTTACCCGGGGTATCCGCCGAATATTTTGGATCGAAAACAAAATCGAAACCACTGACTCGAACCACCGAAAGCGTTCGCACCGTTTCATGGTTTTCCACAACTAAGAATTCATCGTGCTGTTGGGGCGCTTCCGTCTGAATGACGCCTGCGATTTCGGTGGCGTGGTTTTCCCGATTCAGCGTGGCCCGACCAACTCTTCCCTCGAAACGGAACGAGATAGAGTATTTTCCCGGGACGAGCTTCTTTCCATTGCACAGCACGCTATAAGGGAGGGAGAAAGTGCCGTCATACCGGGTTACGCTGACCCGTTGGCGAATGGGTTGCGCATTGGGCGAATCGAAGTGGTCCGGATCGATCTCGGCCTGGGCATTGGCACGGGAAGGGCCGAGCATGACCGGCCCCAACAATCCCGCGAATACGACAACGACCCGAGCACCATATTTCACGCTTTGGTTTGTTTTTGCACTGAGTTTCACAAGCCCTCCAAAAGGCCTCTCAAATCCTTTTGTGACGGCTCCACCCTTTCCGTTACATTTCTCTCGTAACGTTTGTTTCACATCTGCGCCGCCCTTAGGCGAGCCGCAATGCGGGATCGACTTTGCGGTAAAACCAGGGTCAGTCGCAATGGCCTGGGCGTGACATGTGAGCGATGTTCAGGTGACTGGAAGACAAAAGACAAAAGATTGCTGACACATGACTTAGCCGTCACTCGATGCCGGAAATCGGACGTGCAGAGCTGCTTTCTGCTCCGCGGGGGAGGGAATGTTAAAATTTGCGGGCCAGAATTCGAAGGGATTCTCCCGGTGAAAGCATCTTCCCAATCGTACCTGGCCCGATTCGAGCGCTTCGCAGTCAATCTGCGGTCGGGAGAGCTGTCCGGCGCAGGCTAAGGGCACGCAGCGGTCGATCGGTGTCGTCTCCTGACAGTTCCTGACAGCGCCCGGGCGAAATCGGCTGGCCATTGCCACCGAATGAACGCATCACATCCAAAGACGGCCCCGCAGAAGAGGCCCCTGGCCGCTGCCGTCTTCTCCCTCATCAATATCCTTCTAGTTCCCCTCACGCTGCTTGGCTACGTCCTTCACCTTGGCCATCTCTTCCTTCACCACCAGCGCGGCGTTTCAACGTCGGCGCAGGGACCGCTCTCCGCGCGGTGGACAGAGCACCATCTTGGGGTTAGAGAAGATGAAGCGGCCAGCCGGCTGATGCGGTCGCTGTTAGGCTTTTTTCCCGTAGGCTGGTATCTCGCGGCAGGACCCATGCTGTTGGCGCATCGTCTGACGGGCCACGTGCCGAAGGCGTTCAGGTACCCCTATGAAGGTGAAGTTGCCGCACAGCACCAAGCCTCAGCCCGGCAGACTTTTTTCGATGCTGTTGTCCGACGTTATCTCGCTCACCTCACGCAGTTCGTCATTCTCGGCGCCGGTTTCGACACTCGCGCATATGCGCTCCCCCGGGACGCGCAGGTTCAAGTTTTCGAGGTTGACAGCCCGAAAACCCAGGCCGTCAAGCGCCGGCTGCTGGAGAAGACTGGTATCGACGCATCAAGAGTCAAGTTCGTGTCTGCTGATTTCGAGAGGCAAGACTGGTTCTCACGCCTC
>Ga0123355_10001166_pt1 | contig 36409 bp, 35 predicted proteins | sample TergutEmb28metaG_3_FD_89872 | JGI IMG/M metagenome (GOLD analysis project Ga0123355, IMG submission 89872) | Embiratermes neotenicus P1 segment gut microbial communities from Petit-Saut dam, French Guiana - Emb289 P1 | ecosystem: Host-associated > Arthropoda: Insects > Digestive system > Gut ...
AGTGCCTTTTCACCAAATTTTCCACGGACTTTTCGTAAAATCGCCATTTTCGCGCAAAAAAGTGCGCAGAAAAGCGGGTTTTGTTGGATTATATGGAGGGGTAAATTGCAAGCAGGCCACTTTGCGCGCCGCGTATACACCCATCGGGAACGTTTCGCGGCACCCAAAAGCTACACTGCACGCAACCACGGTTAGAGCTCAACCGAACCCTAACATGTACCTTGACAATTGAATAATTTCGCGTCAACATGTAGGGGCGGCAACCTGCCGCCCGTGAATTTTATGGCAACATTAAGAGGATCGGGCGGATACTATCCGCCCCTACACGAGCAAAAATCACGCTGTCGCTTACCGTCTAAGCCTTAGCTCCTTCCTCTGGAAGGAGCTGGCCGATCTCGGATCGGACCGAGGAAGGCTCGCGGAGCGACCTACATCACCCGCACAAAGAAGATGTTCAGCGTCACCACCCCGCCGATAATCACCAGCATAGCAGCAGCGGCAGCGAAATCACGTGCCCGAAAACGCAGCTGCTTCAGCGTTGTGCGTTTGCCCTCCACCACATAGCAGCGGCTTTCCATCGCGTCAGATAAATCGGCGGCGCGGCGAAATGCCGACACAAACAGCGGCACCAGCACCGGCACAAAGGCCTTCATGCGTTGCAACAGCGAGCCGGTTTCCAGGTTCGCCCCGCGCGACTTTTGCGCGTTCATGATGCGGTCGGTTTCTTCAATCAGCGTGGGCACAAAGCGCAGCGCAAGGGTCATGATCATCGTGAATGCTCCCACCGGCACGCGTAGTTTTCGCAGCGGCCACAGCAGTTTTTCAAGCCCTGTGGTAAGCATGCTCGGCGTGGTGGTATAGGTCAGCAGCGAGCTGGTGGCAATCAGGCAAATGATGCGCACAGCGGTGAAGATGGCATTGTTCACGCCTTGCAGGCTGATGGCAGGCTCCCAGCCCCACAGGTTTGCGCTCACCAGCACGCGGGCATCTTCACCTATGTTGCTGAACAGGTGCAGCAGGCTGGTGAAGATCACGAGGAACAAAATCGGTCGTAGGCTACGCAGCTGCATACGTGCGGGTACGCCTGATAATATGCACAGCACGACCGTGGCCAATGCGACAAGCCCCAGCGAGAAAAAATTCTGGCTGAGGAATATTACTACCATGAATACCAGTGTGAGCAGAAGCTTCATGCGGGCGTCCATGCGATGCAGCGGGGACTTGCCCGCGTAATATTGGCCGATGGTGATGTCTTTAATCATGGGTTACCTTTCGTGCGGGCTATGCAGCTTAATGTATATCATGCTTTAACCAGCATGTAGGGGCGGCGATTACGCCGCCCGGGGTTGAATATATTTGAAGGTTTCGGGCGGCATGATTGCCGCCCCTACAGGCCGCGCAGCACCTCCACCCCTTGCTCCACCGTAAACACATCCTCACGCACAGGCAGCCCAGCTGCCCGCAACCGCGCGAACATGCTCGTCACCGGCGGCACAGCAAGACCCATTTCGGCAAGCTCGCCTGCGCGGGTGAAGACCTCGCCAACCGTGCCGTGCATGGCCACTTTGCCATGACGCATCACCAGCACGCGGTCAGCCATGCGCGCCACTTCTTCCATGTTGTGCGAAATGAGAATGACCGTGCGCCCGGTTTCCTCGCGATAGCGCGAAATCATGCTCAGAATTTGCTCTTTACCGCGCGGATCAAGGCCTGCGGTGGGCTCGTCCAGCACGAGCGCCTGCGGCTCCATGGCCATCACGCCGGCGATGGCCACGCGCCGTTTTTCGCCGCCGCTTAGGTCAAACGGCGACTTGGTTAGGTAGCTTTCGTCAAGCCCAACGAAGTTTAAACTCGCTCGCACCCGCCGCGCGATTTCCTCTTTATTCAAACCCATGTTGCGCGGCCCAAACGCGATATCTTTCTCCACGGTTTCTTCAAACAGCTGGTATTCCGGGTATTGAAAGCACAGCCCCACCCAAAATCGCGCGGCACGAATGGCAGCCTTGTTCTCCCATATGTTCTTGCCGTCCACCAGTACGGTGCCGTCAGTCGGCTTCAGCAGGGCGTTAAGGTGCTGCACGAGCGTGCTTTTTCCGCTGCCCGTGTGGCCAATCACACACAGCAGTTCGCCCGCCGCAATTTGCAGGTTAATGCCTTCAACTGCGGCGCGGGTTTCTTTTGTGCTGTTGCGATAACGGTGGGTGAGGTTGCGGGTTTCGATTGCGTGCATGGCTCTCCTTTTTGCAACTTTTTGAAAAAAGTTGCGCAAAAACTTTAGTCGCTTCGCGGTGGATTATTTATGTTAGTTGAAGAAGAAAGCCCCAATTCCCCTCTGCCGGGGTCCCAGAAATACTTGCATTTTTTGGGTGGATCATTGGGGGAGGAAAGCACGTCGTAGGCGTGCAGGTGGGATAGAGATTAAGCAATCGCTTGTGCGATAGTTTGCGCCAGTTGTGTAATCTCTCCTTCATCGCGACCCTCCAGCATAATGCGCACGAGCGGCTCGGTGCCGCTGGCACGCACCAACACGCGGCCATGCTTGCCTAGCTGTGCTTCAGCAGCTGTGATAGCAGCGGCAATGGCAGGGCAAGTTTGCAAACGAGCTTTGGCGGTTGCATCGGCTTGCACGTTCACCAGCACCTGAGGATAAAGCTCCACTTCGGCGGCCAACTCGCCCAGTGATTTGCCCGTAGCGCGCATGACATTCAGCAGCTGCAAGGCAGTGAGTTGACCATCACCCGTGCTGGCAAATTCGCGGAAAATAATATGCCCGCTTTGCTCGCCGCCCAAGTGCAGGCCGCGCTCGTGCATGCGTTGCAGCACATAGCGATCGCCCACTTGCGTGATTTCACGCGTGATGCCATGCTTATCACAATACGCATGAAAGCCCAAATTGGTCATCACCGTCACGGCCACGGTGTTGTGCGGCAAGCGACCCTCGTGCAGCATTTGCCGTGCACAAATCGCGGTGATTTTATCGCCATCTACCAGGTTGCCGTGTTCATCTACGGCAAGCAGGCGGTCGGCGTCGCCGTCATAGGCAAAACCTGCGGCAATGTCGTCGTGCGCCTTCACATAAGCCTGCAATTGCGCCACATGTGTTGAGCCGCAGTTGTGGTTAATGTTCACGCCATTGGGTTGCGCATGCAGAATATCGCAGGCAAAACCCAGCTCGCCAAACAGCTGCGGCGCGGTTGCACTTGCGCTGCCGTTGGCGCAATCTAGGGCAAGCTTTGGGTAGTCTAAATCGCTCGCCAAGGTTTTGGGCACGGTGCTGCGCAGGTGGTTGAGGTAGAGGTTGGATGATGCTGTCACTACGGGCGGATTTGCATCCGCCCCTACAGGCTGCGGCATGATATGCACAAGTGCTTCAATCTCCCGTTCCAGTTCATCAGGCAGCTTGTGGCCTTGCGCGTTAAACAGCTTAATGCCGTTGTATTCATGCGGGTTGTGGCTGGCGGAAATCATCGCGCCGCCCTGGCAGCCCAGCGCGGGTATCAGCTGCGCAACGGCGGGTGTGGGCACAATGCCCAGCATGTGCACAGTCGCCCCAGCGGATTGCATGCCTGCGGCCAAAGCTTGCGCGAGGGCGGGGGAGGATTGACGCGTGTCTTCGCCGATAACCACCTGCGGTGGGGCTTCCCCGCTTCGCGGCAACAACTGCAAGTTCACGATAAAGGCTGCGCCGATTTGATAGGCTAGTTCTTCTGTCAGTTCTGTGCCGGCAATGCCGCGCACGCCGTCGGTGCCGAAAAGTTTTTGCATAGGTTGCTCCGTTTCGTTGGTGATACCTATACTATACGCGGTGGGGGCGGGGATTATCCGCGGGGATCAACGCACAACCTCGCGTGTAGGGGCGGCAATCTGCCGCCCGTGGGTTTTTTATGGCGTGTGCAAGAGGAACGAGCGGCAGGTTGCCGCGCCTGCGGCGAGCAAGTCGCTTCGCTGTGTTCTATTATGGATTTGACGTGAAATCTACACAGTCTAACGATTTATTGCATTACCAGTAAAACGGGAAGGTGGCCGCAAGTGCAACAATCTTCATGATAACCCTTCCATCGATAATTGCGAATTGGGCATTGCGCATTGCGAATTGGGCGTAAGCCCCAAGTGCGCATAGGCCGCAGGGGTGGCCACACGACCACGCGGCGTGCGTCCCAAAAAGCCAATCTGCATGAGATATGGCTCGTAAACATCTTCAATGGTGATGGACTCTTCGCCTACGGCAGCGGCAAGGGTTTCAAGCCCAACAGGCCCGCCGTTGTATTGATCAATCATGACTTTCAGCAGGCGGCGGTCAATCAGATCAAGCCCCAACTCGTCAATGTCCATGCTGTTGAGGGCGGTTTGTGTGCTCTCTAGCGTGATTGTGCCGTTGCCTATCACTTGCGCAAAATCTCGCGCGCGTTTGAGCAAACGGTTGGCAATGCGCGGTGTGCCGCGGCTGCGGCTGGCTAGTTCCAATGAGCCGTCGGGATCAATGGCGATGCCCAAAATGCCCGCACTGCGCGTGACGATTGTGCCAAGCTGTTGCGGGGTGTAAAGCTCTAGCCGCAAAATCACGCCGAAACGGTCACGCAACGGTGCACTCAATTGCCCAGCTCTTGTGGTCGCTCCAACAAGGGTGAACTTCGGCAGGTCGAGCCTGATTGAACGCGCACTTGGCCCTTTGCCGATGATGATGTCCAGCACAAAGTCTTCCATGGCGGGGTAGAGCACTTCTTCGACAGCTCTTGATAGCCTGTGAATTTCATCGATGAACAGCACATCGCCTTCGTTCAAATTTGTGAGCAGCGCGGCGAGGTCGCCGGGTTTTTCGATTGCAGGGCCTGAAGTGACGCGTAAATTCACGCCCATTTCGTTGGCGACGATGCCCGCAAGGGTCGTCTTGCCCAGCCCCGGTGGGCCATATAGCAGCACATGATCAAGCGCCTCGGCACGCTGGCGCGCCGCGGTGATGTAGATGTTGAGGTTCTCTTTGGCTTTGTCTTGCCCGATGTATTCCCGCAGCGTTTTGGGGCGCAGCGAAAGCTCAATGTCTTCGTCGTGCTGGGTGAGTTCGGGCGTGGTGAGGTCGTTCATGGGGGCTCCTTTTGTAGGGGCGAGCGTCCTCGCTCGCCCGGGGTTTTAATGAAACTTAAGGTTCACGGGCGACCGGGGACGGTCGCCCCTACAGATTATATACCATGGGCGTGAAGTTCAGCCCGTTGCTGTTTTGTCGCACATCCGTGGGGACAAAGCCATAGCGCGTATAAAACGGCAGGGCGTGGTCGGAGGAAGACAGCGTAATCTGTGCAGCACCCTGTTGTTTCATCGCAGCAACGAGGGTATCCATCAGCGCGGTGGCAATGCCTTGGCGCTGGTAGGTCTCGTCAACATATAGCTTGCGGATGTGTTTGAAGTCGCGCTCGCAGGCCATGCCAATCAAGCGATCACCATCCAACGCAAGGAACATTAGCCATTGCCCAGTTTTGTAGTACTCATCCTGCTCGCGATTGCCGTCTGTTGCGCTGCCGTCGGGTCGCACGAATTGCAGGAAGATGCGATGCGCGAAATCAATGGCTGGGCGAACTTCCTCGGGGCGTGCCAGACGGATGGTGAGATCGTTCATATGATTATCCTCTTGATGTGACTGTAGGGGCGAGCGTCCTCGCTCGCCCAGGGTTTTAATGAAACTTAAGGTTCACGGGCGACCGGGGACGGTCGCCCCTACAGGTTGCGGAACGCTCATCCGCCTCTACAGGTTGTGCTCATTACGCATTGCGCATTACGAATTACGCATTAATCTATCCCGCCAGCATGCGCAACGCCAGCCGGATTTTCTCCTGCGTGGTGGCGGAGTCATCAATGCCGCGCAGGGCAAGCATGGCCTCGGTTTGCTGATAGCCCAATGCCAGCAATGCGGCGAGGGCTTCGTTGTCTGGCGTGGGTGCAGAAAAATGTGAATTCCCGGGTGGCGCGCCCGCCACCCCTACAGGCACAGCAAGTTTATCCTTGAGCTCCAGCACAATGCGCTCGGCGAGCTTTTTGCCCACGCCCTGTGCCTGTGTGATGGCACGGATGTCTCCCGCCGCGATGTGCAAGCCAAGTTGCTCGGGTGTGCAGGCAGACAGCACAGCCAATGCTGCTTTAGGCCCAACGCCAGTGACGTTCACCAGCTGGCGAAAGCAGCGCAGCTCGGCTTGTGTGCCAAAGGCGAACAGGTCAAGGGCGTCTTCGCGTACATTCAAATGAGTGAAGAGGGTGACCTCTTTGTTCAGGTGCACATCACGCAGGGTGTTTGCGCTGGCGTGGCAGGCGAAGGCTACCCCGCTGCACGAAAGTGCGAGCATTGCGGTGTCGATGTGTACGATATTGCCGGTAAGGGAGTAGAGCATGGTGTTCTCCTAGGGCGTGTCTTCAAAAAGTCAACATGTCTATCGTCAGCATGTAGGGGCGGATGTGAATCCGCCCGAAAGCTTAATGTTGTTATAATTTTATAGTCCGGGCGGCATCACTGCCGCCCCTACAGGTTGTGATTTTCTTCAAATTTGTGCTATGTGCCGATTTGAAGACACAACCTAGGGCTAAAATGGGCGTTTGTCGAAATATCCTTTTTCTTTCCAGTATTCGTATGGGTAATTGCCGGGGCCGACGTATTTTTTTAGGACAAACTTTGACATATGATAGAACGCGACGGTGGAAAGAGTTGGGCGACCGATGCGTGTGTGATAAAACTTGCGTGCTGATTTGCGCAGCGCATGTTCATGCTTCGTTTGCTTGGATGCTGCCATGTTGTGCCACCGCGTGGTGAACAGGCGAATCCCCAGCGTTTGCACGCGGTTGATGCCCCAATGCTTAAGCACTTTTTTGATGGGCTTGATGGCAGCTGCTGAGCCCGTGCCCGTGGTGATGATGAAGGCCTTTTTGGTGAACATCTCGGCATGCGGGGAGACGGGTAGCACCAAAAAATCTAGGTGGTCAAACAGGTTTTTCATGGCAGCCGGCATGCTGCATGCGCCATAATGTGGGGTGGCGAAAATCAATGCGTCTGCGCTGAGCAGCGATTGTAATATTGCGGAAACTGGTTGCGCGCTCGGGCATTTATGCTGCATGCCGCCAAGACATAATTGGCAACCTGTGCAAAATGCCGGCAAATCTGCAGGCATGAAGAACTCGGTGAAGTTAACCTCGCCGCAGCTTGACAGTTCGTTCATGAATAGCTTGGTGGCGTGGTAGGTGTTGCCCTTGCGCGGGCTGCCGTGGAGCACTACAATGTTCATGGCGACCCTTTCTTGTTCTTTTTTTGCAAAAAAAGAACCAAAAAAACCTATGCCGCTTCGCGGGGAATTTTTGTGGGTGTTGTAGGTGTTGCCGCGAAGCGAGGAGCCCCACCGCAGGTGGTGGCAGCCACGAGCTAAAGCAGAAATAGAAGGTCTGGTCGCTTTGCGATCCACCCTCACCCCGCGCTACGCGGGGAGCTCCCTCCCGAGGAGGGAGCGGGGGCTTGCTGTTGAAAGTTTTGATGTCGTCGTCCTCTTAAACCTCCGCTTCCTCCTCGGGAGGGAGCTGGCCGACCTCGGGTCGGACTGAGGGTGGCAAACACTACCTCTTCATCAACCGCATGAGCGAACCCGCGCTGTGCGCATGGCAAATGGCAATGGCGAGGGCGTCGGCCACGTCGTCGGGCTTGGGGCATGCGTTGAGGTGCAACAGCAGTTTAATCATATCCTGCACCTGGCGTTTGTCGGCACGGCCATAGCCTACCACGGCCTGCTTCACCTGCAAAGGCGTGTATTCATACACCGGAACACCCGCTTGCGCTGCCGCGAGAATGATCACCCCGCGCGCTTGGGCGACGTCGATTGCTGTGGTTGTGTTGGTGTTGAAGAAGAGCTTTTCGATGGCCATGGCAGCGGGATTATGTTCGGCAATGCGCCGCTGCACGCCCGCGTGGATTTCGCGCAGGCGTTGGTCAAAGGGTGTTTCGGGCTTGGTGGTGATGGCGTTTGCCTCAACAAGGGTGAACTTGTTGTTGGTGTGGTCAACGATGCCGCAACCTACTATCGCATAACCTGGGTCGATGCCTAAGATTTTCATGCTGTTACCTCCCCCCTGTCGCGTTGCGACATCCCCCCTCACGGAGGGGGGCAAGGTGCTTTCCCGAAAGTTTGATAGAGAACGAGCCTTTTGGCCTTTTTGTCGCTCCGCGAGCCTTCCTCAGCCCTCGCGACTCGGGCAGCTCCTTCCCAAGGAAGGAGCCTGGGGGCTTGCTTTTTCGGCTCTTATAAATGTCTACCGCGAAGCGCGTAAAGTTTTTTGGTTCTTTTTTTCAAAAAAGAACATCAATAGTCCTCGCGTTCGCGTTCGCGGGTAATCATGCGCACCGGTGTGCCTTCAAGGCCGAACACGCCGCGGATTTGGTTTTCGAGGTAGCGCTGATAGCTGAAGTGGAACAGCTCTTTGCGGTTGACGAAGCACACAAAGGTGGGCGGCCGCGTTGAGGCCTGGGTGATGTAGTAAATCTTCAGGCGGCGACCGCGGTCAGTTGGTGGTTGCACGCGTGCTGTGGCATCAGCCAAAATGTCGTTGAGCTTGCCGGTGGTGATGCGCATGGCGTTTTGCTCGTCCACGAACTTCACCAATTCCAGCAGGCGGTCGATGCGTTGGCCTGTTTTGGCCGAGATAAAAATAATCGGCGCGTAGTTCATGAACGAGAAATCGCCCATGAGCTTTTTGCGCATGGTGTCCATGGTTTTGCCGTCTTTTTCAATGAGATCCCATTTATTCACGGCGATGATGCAGGCCTTGCCTGCTTCGTGCGCAAGCCCGGCCACTTTGCTGTCTTGCTCGGTGAAACCTTCGGCGGCGTCAATCATGATGACGCACACACTTGCGCGGTCAATGGCGAGCTTGGCGCGCAGCACGCTGTAGGCCTCGATGCGCTCGTGCACGCGGGCTTTTTTGCGCAGGCCTGCGGTGTCGATGAGCGCGAACTTGCCCTGCGGGGTTTGGATGAGCGTGTCGGTTGCGTCGCGGGTTGTGCCGGGGATGTCGCTGACAATCATGCGGTCTTCGCCGGTGATTTTGTTGACGAGGGAGCTTTTGCCGGCGTTGGGTTTGCCGATAATCGCCACGCGGATGGTGTCGTCTTCCTCGGGGATTTCGAGGTCTGTGGGGAAGTGCGCGACGACTTCGTCGAGGAGATCGCCGGTGCCGTGACCGTGCACGCTGCTGACCGGAAATGGGTCGCCCAGCCCCAGGTTGTAGAATTCATACACACCCACGGGCACTTCGCCCACGCTGTCGGCTTTGTTGACGGCGAGGACGATGGGTTTGCCGCTGCGTTGCAGCATTTGTGCCACGTCTTGGTCATTGGCGGTGACGCCGCTGCGCAGGTCGGTGACGAAGACGATGACATCGGCGGTGTCGATGGCAACCTGCGCTTGGCGGCGCATTTGCACGAGTATCACGTCGTCGCTGTGCGGTTCAATGCCGCCGGTGTCGACCAGCAAAAAGGTATGGCTAAGCCAATCGCAGTCGCCATAAAGACGGTCGCGGGTAACACCGGGGGTGTCGTGCACGATGGCGCGGCGGGTGCCAGTGAGCTTGTTAAACAGGGTTGATTTGCCCACGTTGGGGCGGCCGACGATGGCGACGGTTGGTTTCATGTTTGCTCCTAAGTGGTTAGTGATTAGTGGGTGGTGGATAGTGAGTGAGGGGAAATCGCTCCGCGAGCCTTCCTCAGTCACCCGAGGTGCCAGCTCCTTCCAAAGGAAGGAGCCTAGGGGATTAAGAATATGGCGACAGCAACGCTTGAAGAAGCAAGCTTCGGCTCCTTCCTCGGGAAGGAGCTCCTCGCGCCGCGCGAGGTGAGGAAGGTTCGCGGAGCGACGTGAGCCGCCCGGGCAAAAATATTGACTTAAGATGCTATCTCGGGCGGATTTGCATCCGCCCCCTACAGGTTGTGAACAGCTTCAGCTCAACTGGTTTTTTCAAACGCCATCAATATGCGATGATGGCCGTCTTCGGGGGTGTAATTCTTGCGGGAGGTTAGCACAAGGCCGCAGGCGGCGGCTGCTTCAATGAGGGCTTCGGGGGTTGAGGTTAGCCGCAGCTTGTGCATCAGCGATAGGGCTTCGTCTGCGCCAACGTCGAACATCTCAAACCAGGAACCGCGGCGAACGAGAGCGTCCATTCGCGTGACGAGCACAAATCGACCACCAGGGCGCAGCACGCGTGCAATTTCTGTGAGCACGGTGGGGACTTCGCGGGTTTCGTCTAAGCCGTAATGCGTGCAAACAGTGCTGAGCACGCCATCTTCAAAGGGCATGTGCCAATGGTTGGTGCACAGGGCGGCGGTGCGATCTTCAACGCCGAGCGCTTTGGCGATGCCGATGGCGTTTTGCGTGCAGATGAAGTCGAAATCCATGCTGATGAGTTTGCTTTGCGCGGGCAGGTGGTTGAGCACGGCATAGGTGCCCAAGCCGGCGCCGGCGGCAAGCTCGAGGATGGTTTGGTTGCCCGATGCGTGCACCGCGGCGGCGTAGTCGCCTAAGTGGATTGCCCAGCCCGAGTTACGGAACATGGCGATTTGCTTTTTGCCGCTTGCTTTGCTGGTGTACTCAAGCGCGTTTTGGATGCTCTCGTGGGTTTGGCGGATGACGAGGTTGTCGGGTTTGCCGTGCTGGGCGTAGTCCTCCATGCGGGCGAGAAAGGCTTCGCGGCTGGGGATTTGTTCGTGAAGCCAAGCGTTCTTCGCGGCGGTGAAGGCATCGCCTTGATGTATTTGCCAAAGGGCTTCGAGGGTTTGTTCAAGCTGGTCAATCTCGCGGAAAAATAGGCTGTGTGTTAGTTCGCTGCCGTTCATGGTGTTCTCCTTTTGATGTGAATTTGGGGACAACACCATTATACACGCTAATTTTTTGCAAAACAAGTCTTGTAATTTTGTGGATTTTATGGTATAATATTAGTAGAGAGAATTGCTCACGGTTTTTTTGTGCTCCGCACGCCTCCCTCACCCCTCGCGACTCGGGGAGCTCCCACAACCCCACCCCAAAAATGCAAGCATTTCTGGGGACCCCAGTCAGAGGGAGCCAAGGCTTAAGCGGATAACGACAGCGAACTTGAAGTCGCGAAGTGTTTACTCACCGCAAGAGATTGCGTCAATCAGGCTTTGCGCATCGCAGGGGACAACTTTCACGGGCATGTCCAGCTCGCGGGCGATGTCTTTGGCGGTGTAGGCATCAAGGGTTACGCCTTCGTGGTTGAACATGGTTTGTGGCAAGAGAACAGTTGCGGGCGGATTGCCATCCGTCCCTACAAGCTGCGCAATCACATCGCGCGCGGTGAGCAGACCCGCCACGGTGATGTGCTCGCCCAGAAAGTCGTTGGTGATGGGCTGCACGTCTATACTAATATTATGCCACACTTTTTGTAATTCGTCAACGAAAAATTGCAGCAGGGGAGCCGCAGCTTTGCCGGTGACGATGCGTAATGCGTAATGCGTAATGCGTAATGCGTAATTATCTTGGATTGCGGCCAGCATGTCGTCTTTAAATAGTGCCCACATGCCCACGCCGTTTTCCAACTGGCGAAATTCGCCGTAATACTCGACAGGCGGGATGTCTTGCTCGGCGAGCAGGAAGAATTCGTCGGCGGGGGCTAACTCAACGCCGGGCGGATTTGCATCCGCCCCTACAGCCTGATATTCATTAAAAACATCAATAACTTGCTGTGCTTGCTCGCGTGTGAATGGTGTGAGCGGGTGCAGTTTTTCGCGGTGTTTGGTCAGTCCCACAGGCACAGCCGCGATGGATTTTACGGTGGGCAATTGCAGCAGGTCGTGCAGGCTGCGGCGCAATTCGTCGCCGTCGTTGATGCCCGGGCACAGCACCAGTTGGCAGTTGATTTCGAGCCCTGCGGCGGCGAAATCATGCAGATAGCGCAGGCAGTCACCCGCATGGGCGTTGCCCATCATGGTGCAGCGCAGGGCGGGGTTCGTGGTGTGCACGCTGATGTTGATGGGGCTGAGCCGCATGGCGATGATGCGCTGAACATCGTGGTCAGTTAGGTTCGTTAGCGTGATGTAATTGCCGAAGAGGAAGCCGAGGCGTGCGTCGTCATCTTTGAAATAAAGCGGCTTGCGCAAGCCGCGTGGCAGTTGATCAATAAAGCAAAAGATGCATTTGTTTTGGCAGGGCGTTTGCTTGTCCATCAGCCCGTCGGCGAATTCCAGGCCCAGGTCGTCGTATTCGTCTTTGCGGATTTTTGCGGTGTATTGCTTATCGCCGCGCTGCAATTGCAGCTTGAGCTTGCGCTCGGTGGCATGAAAGCGATAGTCGAGCACATCGGCGATAGCGTGGCCGTTAATCGATAACAGAACATCGCCCACAGCAATTTTGCTGTGAGCGGCTGGGCTGCCCGGGGCTATGCCGGCGATTTGCTTACTCAGCTTTTTGTTTTTGCACCATGCGGCCTTTATACATGCCACATTCGGGGCACATGCGGTGCGACAGCTTGAATTCGCTGCAGCTTTCGCAACGTTCAATCGCCGGGGGGGTGAGTTTCCACACGCTGCTGCGACGTTTGTCGCGGCGTGCGCGCGAGACTTTCCTCTTAGGTACTGCCATGATTACACTCCGTTCTTGTTGCTAAATGATATCCTTCAGATGGGCGAAGGGTGTGATGGTGTCGGTGTTTTCGGGTTGGGGGGCAATGCAGTTGCATTGGGCTATGTTTTGGTTTGCGCCGCACATGCCGCACAGGCCTGCGCAATCCGCATCACAGAGAATTCGTGGCGGCATGGCCAAGACGATGTCTTCCCAGATGAGATCGCAGGGGCTGAAGCGGTAGCTTTGCAGCAGCACGAAATCATCGGTGTTTTCGTTGTTGAGCGAAAGCACGAGGGTGTGATGCAGCGGCACAGCAATGGTGTGCGTGAACTCGTCCGCGCAGCGATCGCACTGGGCGGCAAGCTGCACTTGCGCGGTGCCTTGCAGGGTTACCACACCTGCGCGGTTGCGCACTTCGCCCGTGATGGTGGGCGGCTGCGCGAAGGGCAGGGCATCGTAGCTTGCGGGCATGGCAAAGCTGAAGGGCTCGACCAAACCGGGCGTGTTGAACACGGATTCAAGTTCTAAAAAAAACATAGCAAAAGATATTATACCGCAAAATGTGTCGCTTGTCAAGTGCTAAGCGGCGATTTTTTTCGCAACACCAAAAATTTCTGCGGGCAGGGCTGCATCGCCTGCTGAGATGGTGAAGGTGAAAGCGGTATCGCTTGCTTGGGAGAGTTTACTGACTTTTTGCAGAAAGCCCAGCAGCTCAACGGCATCACGCGAGCCAATGCGCAGTGTGGCATCCACGAAAATGTCGGTGATGTCGTGGTCGCTGGCGCAGATGCCCGCGAGCAAGCCGTAAAACGCATCAAAGCCTGCAATGGCATAGTCGTCGGTGGCGATGAGGCGGGCGCGGTTGGTGACTTCGTGCACGAGCTTGCGTTTTTTCTCCACGCAAATCACGTTGCCTTTGCTGCTGCCGGCCGCAGCGTTAACCAGTTGAACCAGTACTTTCGTTTTGCCCGAACCGGGGCCGCCTGTGAGAATTTGAACCATGAGAATTCCTCCTATAAATTAAGAAATAAATTTGTTTTTTGCGGGATCGCGTGTAGGGGTGTGTCTTCAAATAGTCAACATACACATAACCAGCATGTAGGGGTGGCAATTTTGCCACCCGAAGTGTATAAATATTTTGAACTCGGGCAGCAAAATTGCTGCCCCTACAGGTGGTGATTACTCCACGCCGTAGTCTTTCAGCAGCTTTGCGCGTGTTTTGTCGTGGTCTTTGCCGGGCTTGCCCAGCAATGCAAACATGAACTTCTTGTAGCTTTCTACGCCGTCTTGGTCAAAGGGGTTCACGCCCAGCATGTAGCCCGAAATGGCGCAGGCTTTTTCGAAGAAATAAATGAGCCAGCCAATGTGATAGGCATCGCGTTTTTCGAGGGAGATGACCAAGTTGGGGCAGTTGCCTTTGGCGTGCGCCAGTGCAGTGGCTTGAAATGCCTTGTGGTTAATCTCAAACAGCGTTTTGCCTGCGAGATAGTTCAGGCCGTCGCCGTCGTTTTCTTCAGCTTGCACGGCGATTGCGTTGTGGGGCTGGTTGAACGATAGCACGGTTTCGAACAAAATGCGGCGGCCTTGCTGAATATATTGCCCCATTGAGTGAAGATCGGTGGTGAAATTTACGCTGGCGGGGAACAGGCCGCGACCTTGCTTGCCCTCGCTTTCGCCATAAAGCTGCTTGAACCACTCGCCGAACATCACCATGCCGGGCTCATAGCTGGCGAATAGCTCCACGCTTTTGCGTTTGTTCTTGTGATAGAAGTAGCGCATGGCGGCGTAGTCTTGGCAGGCGTTTTTGCCGTAGCTGTCGGCGGGATTTTCGTAGGCAACTTGTGCAGCGGCAGCACCTTGCAGCAGTTGCTCAACGTCAATGCCTGCGCAGGCGATGGGCAGCAGCCCCACGGCTGAAAGCACGCTGTAGCGTCCGCCCATGTCGGTGGGGACCACGAAGGTTGGCCAGCCTTGTCGCTTGCTTTCTTCTAATAGGGTACCTTTGCGTGCATCTGTGGTGACGTAAATGCGTTTGTTGATTTCGTCGGCGTTGCCTTGCCATTTTTCGCTGAGCAGGCGACGGAAATGCCGAAACGCCACTGCGCACTCTAGGGTTTGGCCGGATTTGGAGATGACGTTGATATAGAAATCACGCCCGGCGATGAGCTGCTCGAGGTCGGCGAAGTCTGCTTCGCTGAGTGTGCAGCCCGTGAAGTAGATGGCGGGCGTGCCCTTGCGTGTTTCGTTGTAATAGCGGCTGGTGCAGGCTTCGATGACTGCGCGCGCGCCGAGATAGCTGCCACCAATGCCGATGACCAACAGTACGTCGGCGTTTTGTGTGATGTGTGCGGCGGTGCTTTGCACACGGGCGAACTCTTCATGTTGCAAATATTGCGACGGAAAACGCAGCCAGCCGCGCATGCCTGCGCCGCGGCCAGTGCCGTCTTCCAATGACTGATGGGCGGCTTGTGCGTGTGCGGTGAGTTGCTGCAGCTCGTGCTCGGCGGGCGTGGCCGCGCCAGTGTATTGCAGCGATAGTTCAAGTGGTTCCATGGTATTCTCCCTCGTTGGTGTTATACATCATTCATCTTTTATTATATCGCATTGTGTGAGAAATTGCAAGCGTTTTTTGCCGCTTTGCTGCTGATATTTTCCAGATGAGTGCAAAAACAAGTTTTTGGGAAATGTTTGTTGACATATACGTAAATTTGTGCTAAAATGAGTTTGGTGCTGTGCGCTGAGGCGTGGTTAGTTTCCTCTGAACGTTGATATTTTGTCAGCGGGAGGAGGTGAGGTTTATGGAATATTTGGTGATGCTAGTGCTGATTTTGTACATGCTTGCTGAGTTGAAAAAAACCGATAAAAAGAACTAACCGCCCACACTGCTAATGGTTGCGGTTAGTTAAACTTACATAAGAGGAGCTGCTGCGCCACAGCGCTAAGCCCTCTTGACACCCTTATCATACCACGAATTTAAGGGAATGTCAAGGGGGAATTTTTCTTGCCAAGTATTTTGGAATATTTTGTTGACAAAAACGCAAGTATGTGCTAAAATGGGTTTGGTGCTGCGCGCTGCGGCGCGGTTAGTTTCCTCTGAACGTTGATTTTTCAGCGGAAGGGGGTGAGCGTATGGAATACTTAGTTATCATGGCAATTATTTTGTTTTTGATGACCGAACAAAACAAACGCAACAAAAAAGACTAACCGCCTCCCCAGCCAAAGGTAGCGGTTAGTAAATCCATTCGGAGGAGCTGCCGCGCCACAGCGCTAAGCCCTCTTGACAACTTTATTATAACATGAAAATAAGGGATTGTCAAGAGGGGATTTACGCGTTGCGTGACTGCTGCTGCATGTTTTGCGAAAAAATATGCATTGGCTTGACTTTTTTGCAAAAATGGTGTATAATGGTATCTATCATTGATATGGAGGTATTCCCCCGTGAAATTGCGCATAGGCATTATTATCTTGGTTTGCATGCTGGCACTTGCACCATTGGCGGCATGCGGCAACGGCAATGGCAACAACGAAGAAGAAAACTGGACTTCGCCCGGTGCTGACATTGAGCAAAATCTAGCGACAACAACCCCAATGACAGAGGAGACTTGGACAATGCCCGAAAACATGACTAACCCGGTTGCAACCATCACCATGGCCGATGGCGGCCAAATTATCGTTGAACTTTTCCCCGAAACGACACCCAACACCGTGAACAATTTTATCACGCTTGCCCAACAAGGGTTTTACAATGGCGTGGGTTTCCACCGCATTATTCCCGGCTTTATGATTCAAGGTGGCTGCCCGCAAGGCTTGGGCATCGGTGGTCCTGGCTACACCATTGCGTGTGAAACCGCAAACAATGTGCCGCACACCCCCGGCGTGCTTTCCATGGCGCATGCAGGCCCCAACACCGGCGGCAGCCAGTTCTTCATCATGCATGGCGATGCCCCTTGGCTCAACGGTGTGCACACCGCGTTTGGTCAAGTGGTGAGCGGCATGGATGTGGTGAACCGCATTGCGGGCACACCCACTCAGCCTGGTGACCGCCCCATTAACCCGCAAACCATTCAAAGCATCACCATTGAAACGCACGGTGTGGATTTTCCCGCACCTGTGACTGGTCCTGCCAGATAGCACCTGCGGTGCGGCGACGACGCTTCGCTGTGTTCTATTCAACTCATTAGGAAATTTGCAAATCACATGACCTATGATCAAGCATTAGAGTATATTCACTCGCTCATGCGTTTCGGCATTAAGCCGGGGCTTGGGCGGGTGCTTGCGTTGTGCGAACTGCTGGGTAATCCGCAGGAAAAATTGCGGTTTATTCACGTGGCGGGCACAAACGGCAAGGGCAGCACCTGCACGATGCTGGCGGAAATTTGCCGTGCAGCGGGCATGAAAACGGGGCTATACACCTCGCCGTATGTGATTGATTTTCGCGAAAGAATGCAGGTGTTGGCCCCCTCCTTAAAAGGGGGTGCGGAACAATATATTCCCCAGGATGATTTGGTGCGGCTGACTGCGCACTGTAAATCGCTGGCTGAAACGATGGATGATGAGATCACCGAGTTTGAGTTTATCACCGCGCTTGCGTTTGCTTGGTTTGCCGAGCAACAATGCGATGTGGTGGTGCTGGAGGTTGGCTTGGGCGGACGGCTGGACGCCACGAATGTGATTCCCCCGCCGTGGGTGAGTGTGATCACTAAAATTGCCTATGACCACATGGATGTGCTAGGCAACACGCTGACGCTGATTGCGGGTGAAAAGTGTGGAATTATCAAGCCCACGAGCCCTGTGGTGACCACTTGTGAGCAAGGCGAAGAAGCCCTTGTGGTCATTCGCAAGATTGCTCAAGAGCGTGGTTGCGCACTGACCGAAGCACGCATGGATGACTGCGAAATTGTGTCGAGCGGCATCACCGGCAGCCATGCTGTGCTGGCGGGTTTGCCTGTGCACGTGCCGCTGCTTGGTGAGCACATGTGCCGCAATGCGCTGACTGCTCTGACGACCGCTCGTGTGTTGGGTTTGCCAGACAATGCGATTCAAGTTGGCATTTCGCGTGCGAAAATTCCCGCACGCATGGAGATAGTATCGGCTGAACCGCTGGTGATTCTCGACGGCGGGCACAACCCGGATTGCGCCACGGCACTGGCCAATGCATTGGCGCAGCACCTGCCTAGGCAGAGAATACACGCCATTTGCGGCATGATGGCTGACAAAGATGTGGCGGCGTATCTGCGCATTTTGCGGCCGCACATTGGGCGGTTGATTTGTGTGCAGCCGGATAACCCACGTGCTATTTCAGCAGAAGAGTTGGCTGCGCAGGCGCGTGCGCTGGGCTACAACGATGTGCAGCCTGCGGCATCGCTTGAAACGGCACTGCAGACTGCGGAGTATCCGTTATTGATTTGTGGGAGTTTTTATTTGGCTGGTGATGCGCGCCACTTACTTTTTTTGAAAAAAAAGTAAGCAAAAAAACTTTAGCCGCTTCGCGATGGAGATTATAAAAATAGTAAAAACCCACCTCGCGAAAGAACAGCAGGTGGGTTTTTGTGTTATTGATTGGTGAGTAGATATTCCATCGCAGCGCGGTAGCCCTGAATGCCTTGCCCGGCGACGACTTGTTTGCAAGCCATGGCGCAGTAAGACACGCGGCGAAATTCCTCACGTGCGTGCACGTTGCTGAGATGAACCTCCACGGCGGGCAGATTGACCGCAAGCAGGGCGTCTAAAATGGCCACGCTGGTGTGGGTGTAGGCCGCGGGGTTGATGACAATGGCATCTGCTGTGCCGCGTGCTTGTTGAATCCATGTGACCAGTTCGCCTTCGTGGTTGCTTTGGCGCACGTCAACTTGCAGGTTGAGCTCTTGTGCGCTTTGCTGCACGAATGCGACCAGGTCGTCATACGTTTGTGAGCCGTAGATATCGGGCTCGCGCAGCCCCAGCATGTTCAAGTTTGGGCCGTTGAGAATGAGAATTTTCATGGAATCTCCTAAGTTTTTGTGCTCTGCACCCACCACCCCACGCCTGCGGGACATCCCCCTCTATCAGAGGGGGATAGGGGCTTGTTTCTTCGGCTTACGTAAATAGTCCACTGCGAAGCGGCTAAAGTTTTTTGGTGCGATGTAACGCCCCCTCAGTCACGCTACGCGTGCCAGCTCCCCCGCAAGCGGTGGAGCCTTTGGCAATATCTGCACAATATATCAAAATCCAGCGCGAAGCGGCTAAAGTTTTTTGGTGCGATGTAACGCCCCCTCAGTCACGCTACGCGTGCCAGCTCCCCCGCAAGCGGTGGAGCCTTTGGCAACACCTACACAATCTATAAAAATCCAGCGCGAAGCGGCTAAAGTTTTTTGCGCTACTTTTTTTCAAAAAAGTAGCATCGCATCTTCGCATTACTCCCAAGTGAGCAGCGCGTTTTTCTCGGCGGATTCGAAAATCAGTTCGACTAGGCGCAGCAGGCGGCGTTGTTGGGCATGTGTGACGATGGGTTGTGCGCCGTTGGCGAGGACGTCATAAATATTGGCGTAGTAGGCCTCCCAGTCCTGCGTGTATTCGGGCAGGGGGTGGCTTTTGATGGTTTCGGGCGTGCGCGGTGCCATGGTTTTGGTGATGCCCATGCCAGCTTGGATGGGTTGTGCGTCGTGCTTTTCCCAGTCTTGCACGATGACCACTTCGCCGTTCATCTGCCAGTCGTGGATAACCGCGGTGCCGTTTTCGCTGTTGACGTACCACATGGGGAGGCAGACGAAATTGTTGGTGGCGATTTCGACCAAAAAGTCGGTGCCGCCTTCAAATTTGCAGATGACGCGGAAGCCATCGTCGCACTCTTCGTTGGTGACGTAGTATAACTGGGCGTATACGCTTAGACAGCGGCGATCGCCCATCATCACCAGCATTTGATCTAGCAGGTGGATGCCCCAGTCGTAGACCATGCCGCCGCCGTGTTGCTTCATGTTGCGCCAGTCGCCGGGAATACCACGGCTGCCGTGTACGCGGGATTCGATGTTGTAGCACGGGCCCATTTTGTTGCAGTCAAGCAGCTCTTTGATGGCGAGGTAGTCGGGGTCCCAGCGGCGGTTTTGGTGCACGGTGAACAGCAGCCCATTTGCCTCGGCCACGGCTTGGATGTCTACGTAGTCGGCCAGACTGAGGGTGACGGGTTTTTCGCAGATCACGTGTTTGCCATGGTTGAGGGCATCAATGCAGATTTCTTTGTGCACGTCGTTTGGTGTGGCGACGACGACGAGGTCGATGTCTGCGCAGCTAAGCAAAGCTTCGCGGCTTTCGAAGGCGATGATGCCGGTGTCGTCGGCGGCTTCTTGACGGTCTGGGCAGATGTCAAAGCTGCCGATGAGGTTGTAGCACTCCGGTAGATGCAGGGCCACGGTTCTTGCGTGCCACGAGCCCATGCCGCCAAAGCCGATGACACCTACGCCGAATTGTTGTTGCATTTCATTCTCCTTTTTGCACCTTTTTTGAAAAAAAGGTGCCCAAAAAACTTTTTAGTCGCTTCGCTGTGCCCTACTCTAGTATGTGCGCTTGGGCTTGGCGCTTTGTGCGGGGGATTTAGTCGCTCCGCGAACCTTCCTCGTTTTTACAACCCGGGCGGCAAGATTGCCGCCCCTACAGGTTGTGGGTTGACGCGGCGAAGGTGCTAAGACGCGAGTTTTATCGCTCCGCGAACCTTCCTCAGTCGCCCGAGGCGACAGCTCCTTCCCGAGGAAGGAGCCTAGGGGCTTGTAGCCGAGAGGGGCGGATTTTAATCGCTCCGCGAACCTTCCTCACCCGCTGCGTATCCACCCCACAAATGCAAGCATTTCCGGGGGCCCCGAGCGGGAGCTCCTTCCCGAGGAAGGAGCCTAGGGGATTGTTGCCGCGAGATTGAGATTGACGCGATTTGCTCGCATACGCGAAAAAAGTCGTGGTCAATTTCGTGGTTTTGGTAACGCAGGATTTGCAAGCCTAAGGCTGATAAATAGGCGTCGCGTTCTTCGTCATAAGACTGTTGTTGAGGCAGGCTGTGGTGCATGCCGTCTAGCTCAACCACAAATTTTGCGCTTGGGCAATAAAAATCAACAATAAAGTTGCCTATTACGCGCTGCCGGTACCATTGCTCGGGGCGTTTTTTCAAAAAATCGTACCACAAGTGATTTTCTTGCTTGGTGGCATGCTTGCGCAATTCGCGAGCTGGCCCAAGCAGATGCACATTGCCGCGTTCAACCAATTTGTACCACCTTTCGGCAACAAGCCCCAAGGCTCCTTCCTCGGGAAGGAGCTCCCGCTCGGGGCCCCCGGAAATGCTTGCATTTGTGGGGTGGATACGCAGCGGGTGAGGAAGGTTCGCGGAGCGATAAAAACGCGCAGCGACACCTTGTCATCACACCCACCACATGTCGCCGGTGGCTTCGGTGATCATGACGTCTTTGAGCAGGGCAACCGCTTTGCTGAGGCCCTCGTTTTGGCTCATCAGGCTGTCTTCGTGCTCGATGGACATGGCATAATCATAGCCCACCATGCGCAGGTTGCTGACGATATCCTTCCAGTAATTCGCGTCGTTGCCGTAGCCCACCGAACGGAAAATCCAGCTGCGGTGCAGTTCGTCGCCATAGGGTTTGTTGTCCAGCACGCCGTTGACGGCAGTGTTGTAGGCGTCGATCTTGGTGTCTTTGGCATGCACGTGGAAGATGGCATCGCCCATGGCACGAATGCAGGCGATGGGGTCCATGCCTTGCCAGATGAGATGGCTGGGGTCGAAGTTCGCGCCGATTTCGGGGCCAACAGCTGCGCGCAAACGCAGCAGCGTTTCGGTGTTGTAGACCATGAAGCCGGGATGTAGCTCTAAGCCGATTTTGTCTACGTTGTGGCGTTTGGCGAAGGCTGCGAATTCTTTCCAGTAGGGGATGAGTTTTTCATTCCACTGCCAGTCGAGGATCTCGCCGAAGTCGTTTGGCCATGGGCAAGTGACCCAGTTGGGATACTTTGCGCCGTCGTGATCGCCGGGACAGCCGCTGAATGTGTTGATGTTGCGCACGCCCAGTGCCTCGGCCAGCAGCACGGTGTCGCGCATGTCGGCATCAAAGGCTGCGGCGATTTCTTTGTTTGGATGCAGCGGGTTAGCGTGGCAGCTGAGCGCGCTGATTTCAAGCCCGCTGTCTGCGATAAGTTGCTTGAAGGCGGCTAGTTTTGCGGGGTCGCTAAGCAGCTCTTTGGGGTTGGCGTGGGCGTTGCCGGGGTAGGCGCCACAACCGAGTTCAATCATCTCGATGCCGAGGGATTTGAAGTAATCTAAGGCCTGCGCCAGCGGCAAGTTGCTGAGCAGGCAGGTGAATACGCCGAGTTTCATAAGATATTTTCCTCCTCGGGATTAGTTCCCGTTTCATAAATTGTATCGGGGGCGATGTCTACGGTGCCGTCTAGCCATGTGGGAGCGAAAAAGTCGATGTAAACATCTCGGAACACGTCGGGGTCCTTAAGCGGCTCGAATACTGTGCCGTCACGCAGCAGTGGCTTGCAGTCAAAAATGCGTTGCTGACCGTTGTCGAAGCGTGTCCACAACAGATGATTTTTCATGGCCCGAACACCGCACAGGCGGGGTGATTCGGGGGGCAATATTGGGTCGCCTGCGTATGCGATGCCGTCAATGATGTACATGCAATTACCTCAATGGCTCAATTTTTCCGGGATTTTCGTTACGCACTGCGCGAACCCAAGCTTTGTGCAATTCGTCCTCACGTAGCGCAGCCCAAGCTTCCACCATGTGCAGTTGTTTGAGCGGCAGCGAGCCCTCAAGAAGGTCACCGTTAAGGCTAACAGAAGCGCGATGTTCTGCATAATTCACGTGCACGTGTGGTTTGTGATGTTGACCGCCATCTTCGTAATACATCATGATGGATATTCCGTTAAACCTGCTTAATTCTGGCATCACACATTCTCCTTTAGCCATAGCATGCCCTTGGCCACGCTATCTAGGCCTTGGTGGCGGGTTTCGTCCTCAAGGATGAGCCATTCGAGGTTGAGTGTTTTTGCTGCGCGCACCACGGCGTGCAAGTCGCAGTCACCTTCGCCGAGTGCGGTGGGGGTTGCACCTTCGCCGTCTTTGATGTGAACATGGCACACTCGAGCGGCGTTTTCCATGAGAAAGCTGTAAATATCCACGTCGGCGATGTGCAGCCAGTAGGTGTCAACTTCTAGCGCGCAGGCCTGTTTGAGCATGTCCATAGGCAGGGTGCCGTCGTCAAAGGGCATGAACTCGCTGGCGTGGTTGTGGTAGTAGATTGTGATGCCTTGCTTTTGTGCTTCGGCATAGGCTTGCGAGAGAATTGCGCAGGTTTCGGCGCAGTCCTCGGGGTCGCTGTGCGGCGCACCGCCAATGCCGATGGTCGATAGCCCCAGCTGCTTGTGGAAGTCGATGGTGGCTTGCAGGTTTTCGGGCGCGTAGTGCTCAAGCGGCACATGGCAGCCGGTGGCCACAAGGCCTGCGTTGTCAAGTGCGGTGCGAATGACGTCTGCGGACAGGTCATAGTAGCCTGCGAACTCCACGCCATCGAAGCCCATGGCTTTGAGCTTGGGGAACAGGGCAAGCAGGTCGTCAGCTGTGCTGATCATGTCACGCAGGGAGTAAAGCTGGATGGAAAGTTTCATGAAAGTTTCCTTTTGATGTGACTGTAGGGGCGGCAATCATGCCGCCCGAAACCGTCAAAATTTCAACCCCGGGCGGCGTAATCGCCGCCCCTACAGGTTGCGATATTACAGATAAACGGGTTGCCCAGTCTTCGAGCTTTCGTAAATAGCCTCGAGGATTTGTGTGACCACGATGGCTTGGTCGGCACGGGTGGGGGGCTCTTTGTCGTTGATGATGGCGTTGATGAACGCACGGGCTTCTAGATCGCTGGGATCGTTGCCTGCGCCATCAAAGAAGGCAACGCCGCCTGCGGCAAAACTGGGTTCCTCAACGGTTTGGCGGCCGTTTTTCACGCTGTTGATGCGCAGCTTGTTTTCGCCGCGCAGCATGTCGGCGCCGGCTTTGTCACCTGCGAGCAGGCACACGGCTTCTTTCGCATCGGCGATGTTAATCGCCCAGCTGCTCTCGAGCACGATGGTGGCACCGTTTTCCATGACGATGAAGCCGAAGGCGCTGTCTTCGGTGGTGAAGATGGAGGGATCCCAGTCTCCCCAAGCGTTGGCGGTGCGGGTTTGGTCGGCCAGTTTGCGATATTGCGTGCCGACGACCATTTTGGGTTTGTAGTTATCCATCATCCACAGGGTGAGGTCGAGGGCGTGTGTGCCGATGTCGATGAGCGGACCGCCGCCTTGTTTTTCTTCATCCAAGAAAACACCCCAAGTGGGCACGGCACGACGACGCAGTGCCACGGCACGGGCATAGTAGATATCGCCCAGATCGCCGTTGTCGCACACTTCTTTCAGATACAGGCTGTCGGGACGCCAGCGTTGTTGATAGCCGATGGTGAGTTTCATGCCGGTGCGCTTGCTGCAATCAAGCATGGCTTTGGCTTCGGCGTAGGTTTTGGCCATGGGTTTTTCGCACATCACGTGCTTGCCGGCTTCCATGGCAGCAATGGAGATTTCGGCGTGGTTCCAGTTGGGGGTGAGCACGTAAACGGCAACGATATCAGGGTTTTTGAGCAGTTCTTTGTAGTCGGTGCAGAATGTAGCGTCGATGGTGCCGAAGGCATCGCAGGCTTTTTCGGCTTTTTCTTCCACGATGTCGCAAAAGGCGACCATTTCGACTTCGTCAATTTGCGAAAGGAAGCGCATGTGTTTGCCGTGGGCGATGCCGCCGCAGCCGATGATGCCAACTTTTACTTTGGTTTTTGCCATGGTGATTGTTCCTCCTGGGTGATTAAATTTTGTTCTTTTCTATTATAACGAATGCGCGCGGGAAATGCAAGGCTTTTTTGAAGAAAGGCTGTGAATTTTTTGTGGTTGTTGGTTGGATAGTTTTCTCATTGTGTGCCATAAGACTTTCGGGCGGCAAAATTGCCGCCCCTACATGCTGACGCGGGTGGGATGAACAAGACGGACGAGCAACCTGCGATCCGAAGTAAAGAGGGAAACGGCAGCAAATGCGCAGCACCAACACGCAAGCAAGCGAACAAAATTCTTGACACAGCCAAGCCCTTCTGTTATAATAAATGATGGTAGCGTTGTCTATCACGGTAGGCGGTAAATCCTGCCCCCGAAAGGGGGGATACGATGGAATATTTGATTGCGTTAATTGTTATCTTGTACTTAATCAAGGGACATCGTGATTATTCATCAAAGAAATAGCCGCCCCGAGCCTCGAAAACTTGGGCGGCTAATCTTATTTAGCTTCTAAGGGGGCTACCGTCTATACGGCAATGCTATCCTTGTTTATAGTATAGCATGACGTGAAGAATTTGTCAAGTGTTTTGTTGACAAAAACATGTTTGTCTGGTATAATTAACGTGGTGGCGTTGCCTAGCGGTAGGCGGTAAATCCAACCTCCGTGAGGAGGTGGTGTGTATGGAATATTTAGTTGCGCTGATTGTCATTTTGTACTTAATTGATCGTTATCGCAGCAACACATCAAAAGATTAACCGCCCCCGACATCCAATCTTGGGCAGTTGATCTTTTTGATTAACTTCAATGGTTCGGAGGTTACCGTCTATACGGCAACGCTATCCTTGCTTATAGTATAGCATGTGGCGGAGAAAATGTCAAGTGTTTTTTGTATGGATGCTCTATGCTCTTCCTTGATCGCTATTGACAAGCGCATGTTTGTCTGGTATAATAAAATTGGTGGCGTTGCCTAGCGGTAGGCGGTAAGTCCAACCTCCGATCCACCCCATAAATGCAAGCATTTGTGGGGACCCCGGAAGGAGGTGATGTGTATGGAATATTTAGTTGCGTTGATTGTCATTTTGTACTTAATTGATCGTTATCGCAGCAACACATCAAAAGATTAACCGCCCCAGCCAACAAACTGAGCGGTTAATCTTTTTGATTAAGCCTTAAGGTTCGGAGGTTACCGTCTATACGGCAACGCTATCCTTGGTTATAGTATAGCACGAAGTGAAGAAATTGTCAAGTGTTTTTTGAACGGAGTTAACCCATGCCTAACACCCCCAAGCACCGCATTCGCAACTTCAGCATCATCGCGCACATCGACCACGGTAAGTCTACCCTGGCTGATCGCCTGCTGGAGAAAACCCAAACCGTGGCCACGCGTGACATGAGCGCGCAAATCTTGGACAACATGGACCTTGAGCGCGAACGCGGCATCACCATCAAGGCGCACGCGGTCACGCTGTATTACACGGCGCAGGATGGCGAAACCTACGAACTCAATTTGATAGACACCCCCGGCCACGTGGACTTTAACTACGAGGTTTCGCGGTCGCTTGCGGCGTGTGAGGGTGCATTGTTAATTGTTGATGCCAGCCAAGGCATTGAAGCGCAAACCTTGGCGAACACCTATCTTGCGCTTGACCATGACCTAGAGCTGATTCCCGTGATCAATAAGATTGACCTGCCTGCCGCTGACCCTGACCGTGTGGCTGCACAAGTGGAAGATGTGATTGGTCTGGACTGCAGCAACGCACCGCGCGTGAGCGCAAAAACGGGGCTCAACATTGAACAAGTTCTTGAGGCTGTTGTGCGGGAGATTCCGCCGCCCACCGGCGATGATAATGCGCCGCTGCGTGCGCTGATTTTCGACAGCATGTATGATCAGTACAAAGGCGTGATTGTGTATGTGCGGGTGATGGAAGGCACGTTGCGTGCCGGTGAAGCCATGAAGCTGATGAACTCCGGCGCGGAATATACCGTGGTGGAAGTTGGCCGCATGCGTGCGACCAAAATGGAGCCCTGCGATGTGCTTTGCGCGGGCGAAGTGGGTTACATCACCGCGTCGATTAAGACGGTGAAAGATGCCAACGTGGGTGACACCATCACCAAGCCCGAAAGCCCTGCTGCCGAGCCGCTGCCGGGTTATCGCAAGGCACAGCCGATGGTCTACTGCGGGGTATATCCTGCCGATGGTGCGGAGTATGAAACATTGCGGGAATCTCTCGAAAAATTGCAGTTGAATGATGCCGCGCTGCATTATGAGCCTGAAACATCCAGCGCACTTGGCTTTGGTTTTCGCTGCGGTTTTTTGGGCCTGCTGCACTTGGAAATTGTGCAGGAGCGCCTTGAGCGGGAGTATAATCTTGACTTGGTTACCACCGTGCCTAGCGTTATCTATCACTTTAAGCTCACAGATGGCACCACGCTGCAAATTGACAATCCCACGCATTACCCTGACCCAATGAAAATTGCGGCCAGTGAAGAGCCTTTCACCAGCGCACATGTTTATGCACCAACAGAGTATGTGGGTGCGATTATGGACTTGTGCCAGGAGCGCCGCGGGATATTCCGCGACATGACTTACGTGACCCCCGAACGCGTGGACATTCACTATGAACTGCCGCTGAATGAGATTATCTATGATTTTTTTGATTGCCTGAAAAGCCGCACGCGCGGCTATGCGTCGTTTGACTATGAAATGTTGGAATATCGCCAAAGCAAGCTGCAAAAACTGGATGTGCTGCTGAACGGTGACGTGATTGACGCGCTTTCGTTCATTGTGCATGCGGACAAAGCGCCGGCGCGCGCACGCAAAATCGCCGAAAAACTCAAAGATCACATTCCGCGGCAGATGTTTGAGATACCCGTACAAGTTGCGGTTGGCGCAAAGGTGATTGCGCGTGAAACCATTCGTGCCATGCGCAAAGACGTGCTCGCGAAATGCTACGGCGGTGACATCACTCGCAAGAAAAAGCTGCTTGAAAAGCAGAAAGAGGGCAAGAAGCGCATGCGCCAGTTCGGTAGCGTTGAGGTGCCGCAGGAAGCATTCATGGCGGTGCTGAAGCTGGAAGAATAAACGAAACGGACGGATTAATTTCCGTCCGTGTTTTTGTGTGATTGCGGCCCCTACCTGCAGGTGAAAGTGACCGCGGAATTAACGCTCCGCGAGCCTCCCTCACCCGACCCGAGGTCGGGAGCTCCCTCCAGAGGAGAGGAGCGGGGGCTTGCTTTTGCGACTTGTTATAAATAGTCCACCGCGAAGCGACTGTTTTTTATGCAACCCCCACCTGCACGCGAACCTGCGGACGAGCAAAGCGCGCCCCTACAGGCTGGTGAAAGTGACAGCGGAATTATCGCTCCGTGAGCCTCCCTCACCCGACCCGAGGTCGGGAGCTCCCTCCAGAGGAGAGGAGCGGGGGCTTGCTTTTGCGACTTATCATTAAGAGGCCACCGCGAAGACCACCCCGCCGTTGCGACGGCACCCCTCCACGGAGGGGAATGGGGCTTTCCTCTTGCACTTTCGTGAAGAAATTGCCGCGAAGCGACTGCTCCCCGCAGGGGCGGCTAACGTTTTTTGCTCCACTTTTTTTCAAAAAAGTGGTTTTTCGGTTTCATCTGCGACAAAATAACCGCGCAGATCATCAGTGCGCCGCCGAGGTAGCCGCGCGGCTGCATGACCTCGCCGAGCAACAGGAACCCGCCGATGGCTGCCCACAGCGACTCCATGGAGTAGATGATGGCCGCTTTGGGGGCATCAACATGGCGCTGAAAGAGCATTTGCAGGGTGTAGGCCGTGGCAGAGGCAATTAACCCGCCGTAAAGCAGCGGCCACAGGCCTGCGCTGAATTGCGCGACCTCGGGTTGCTCGAACAGGAACATGCCCGCGGTACTCAGCAGCCCTGTGACGGCGAATTGCACGAACGTGAGGCGCAGCGGCTGCACCTTGGGCGAAAATGCGCTGATGCTCATGATGTGGAGTGCCCAGAAAATCGTGCCCAGCATCATGAGGCCGTCGCCCAGCGAAACTGCGCTAAAGCCGCCCTCCATGCTGAGTAGATATAGCCCGGCCATGGCGAACGCCGCCCCAAGTGCGGTGAAGAGCGTGGGTTTTTTCTTGAGGAAAATGCCGAAAATGGGCACCAGTACGGTATAAAGCCCGTTGATGAACGCGGCTTTGCCTGCCTCTTGCGTCATGGTGATGCCTGCCTGTTGCAGGTTGCCTGCGATGAAGACAATCACGCCGGTGATGCAGCCGTAGAGCAGGGTGAGTTTTAGCTCGTTGGGGAGCTTTTGCTTGCGTTCGAAGAGGAATATCAGCGGCACAAGCGCCAGTGCGGCGAGAACGAATCGCCCAGCCATGAAGGTCATGGGCCCCATGGCGCGCGAGCCCTCAACCTGCGCGATGAACGAAAAGCCCCATATCAATGAGGTGCCTAGTAGGAGGAAGGGGGCGATTTTTTTTATGGCTGGTTTTTGCATATTTTACCACCCTCACCCTGCGCGGCGCAGGGAGCTCCCTCCATGGGAGGGAGCGTGGGTTTCTCTCTTAAAATTTTGAAAGATGCTATTCTCTTTCTTTGACTGGTATCATCAAGTCCATTTGAAACTTATCTTTATCTAAATCAAAATTTTTTAAATTATATTGATTGAAATAGTTCAGGTGTTCCTCAATCAGCCCATCCATGCATTCAGGGTCACCCAAATTTAAATCAAAACGGTCATTGTTTTCTACCCATTGCCATAGCCAATGCCATGCCTCAAATGCACCGAAAAAAATAGTATGTGCGGCATATAACCCGCCTGCAAAGTGTTTTTTGACAAACGGTGCCTGCACGTCCATATCGTGCGGGATGGTGACCCAATTTTCGTAACCATGGTCGTCGTCATTTGTGCCATTGGGATGATTGAAGCCATAGTGTCGAAAGTCTGGTTTAACGCGCGCAAGCTTCATGGTTGCAACAAATTGACGCATCATATCACTCGTCCGGTCCTCAGGCTTGTTGCCAATGCAATGAATGGACGCGACTGTTGCTGGCGGCAGATAAACAATTCTCACATCTTGGTCGGTCAGTTGGTTTAACGTTTCGCTTGCTTGTTTTAGCTTTTTCATGGTTGGTATCTCCTTAACATTTTTTTGAGTTAAGGAAAGTGATTGCGCCAATTCCATTACGGTTTCGTCAGTCAGTAAGTTCATGTTCAGTTGCACAGCTGCAAGTTCCTCAATTTTGGCAACGAAAAGTTCAAGAGCTGATTTAATCGTCTCTAAGGCCGTGATTTCGCTTTGGAGTGCCGCGAGGTTCTGGTTGAAGATCTCGGTTGCTGTTGCCGCATCGGGGTTTTCTAAAATAATGGCAATTTGCTTGACAGGGATTTGCAGTTTGCGCAGAATGACGATTTGCTGCAGCCGTTTGATGTTTTCTTCGTCATAGACACGGTAGGCATAATCCTTCTTGCGCAGGGTTTTAACCAGTCCGCTGCGCTCATAATACCGCAGCATTTGCGCTGAAAGACCAAGTGTTTTTGAAACTTGACTGACTGTTTGTAGTTCCATGTTCAATGGCGTTCCTTTCCTCATCTCATACCTAGTATAAACTAGATAATCGTTATCGTGTCAAGTCTTTTTTTGAGAAATTTGATCATGCGCAAAAGAATTCTCTGGCTGCAATAAATGAGGTGCCCAGCAGGAGGAAGGGGGCGATTTTTTTGATGTTAATGTTGTTGATATCTCGCAAAGAAATTCTCCGGTTCAAGTAATAGCTCAGCGTTTTCGCGGATGGTTGCATCGTCCCATTCCCACCAGCGCACGCGCAGCAGGGTTTCAATTTGTTCGGGACTATAGCGATAGCGCAGCACTCTCGCGGGAACGCCTGTCACCACGGCATAGGGCGGCACGTCGTGCAGCACAACAGCACCCGCGCCAATCACCGCACCATGACCGATGGACTTCACCCGCGAGCAATTTATAAAGCTGTTTGCGCCAATCCACACGTCCGCGCCGATTTCTAGCTTGTGGCTTTTGTTGGGCGTGCCGGGCAACTTGGGGTCTTGCAGCATCCTCGCTTTGTATGCCACCTTTTGTGCACCGCTAAACACATGCACTAACTCGTCGCTTTGAAAAATCATGTTCGACTGATGATTTACGTGGATTTGTGCTTCGCCGTTTATCGAAGTAAACCGCCCAATGCGTGCAATGTAGCCATTATCCAAGGCACCCGTGACGCCCTCTCCAAAGTATGTCCATTTGCCAATAGGCACGTCGTTATAGGTGTAGTCATTGGGTTGTTCCAGTCCGATTTCTTGCTTTTTTTTGCGAAAAAACATATTTAGCCCTCTCGTGTGCAACAAAGCACGTACTCGCCTTTCGTTTTATATAGCACCTCGCACTCGCCAAATAGCTCCGTTAGCTTGCGCATGGCAGACTTCGCGCCGTGACCACGATGGGGTGTTTTTTTTATGGCTGGTTTTTGTAGCAACGGTTATAGTCCTCTTTGGTCATGATGTATTGTTTTTCGTCAATGGTTTTGCCCAGCAGTTTGGCATCGTAGGTGCCCTCGCGGTGAAAGCGAAAGCCGGTTTTCTCTACCACGCGCTGCGACTGCGGGTTGTGTGTGAAGTGCCCGCACCACAGCACGTCCACGTGCAGTTGCTCAAATGCATAGGCAATCGCCGCGTGCGCCGCCTCTGGCATGAGGCCTTGGCCCCAATAATCGCGGCTGAGCACATAGCCGATTTCACGCTGGTTTTCCGCAGGGTAATCTGCATCCATGGTTCTGCGATGAATGCCCAGCGAGCCGATGACTTTGCCTGTTTCTTTCAGCTGTAGCGCATACACTTCATCATCTGCGATGAAACTATCTAGTATTTTCTGCGATACCTCAAGGCTGGTGTGGTGCGGCCAACCAGCCATTTCGCCCACACCAGGCACACTGGCGTACTCGTAAAAATCCTGCAAATCTTCTTGCGTCCAATGACGCAACATCAATCTTTCTGTTTCTAGCGTTGGCAGCATAGCACGTACTCGCCTTTCTTTTTATATAGCATCTCGCAGCTGCCGAAGATTTCGCTCAGTTTGCGCATGACAGACTTTGCGCCATGTTTCTCCAGCACCACGATGTAAAACTTGCCGCTAGGGTTGAGATGCTCGAACGCGCCGCCGAACATGCGCCACATGACCTCTTTGCCTGCGTGGATGGGCGGGTTGAGCACAATCGTGTCGAACGTGCCGCTGATTTGGTCGAAGCAATCGCTTTGAATGATCGTGCAATTGACGTCGTTTTGGCGGCAGTTTAGCTCGGCGCAGTGCAGCGCGCGGGGGTTGACATCGGCAAGGGTGGTGTAAAGGTTGTGGGCTTTACACAGCGAAATGCCCATGGCACCCCAGCCGCAGCCGAGGTCGAGCAGTCTGCCTTGCACAGGCGGCATGGTGTTGATGAGCAGGTGGCTGAGGGGATCCACATGCCCATGCGAAAACGTGCCGCTGTTTGATGTGAACCGCAGCGTGTGCCCGCTGAAATAATACGCAAAGCTGCGCAGGTCGTCGGGCAGGTTGTCGTTGTTGGTGAAGTAATGTTGCATGCTTTTCCTTAAAAAATCCCTTGACAAAGCAGGGGATTTGTGTTAAAATGAAAGCGAGGGTCGGGTCGCGCGCAACTGGCTAGCTTCTTCACCCTCGCGTTATATTAATGCGTGAAGTAACCGCCCGTGTTTATCAGGCACGAGGGCGGTTACTTCTTTCTGCGGGTATCGCTGGAATCGAGGTAGCGCGTAGCCACAATCAACAAAACCAGTAAGTACACAAGAAAATCAACATTCATCAACTCTCACCCCCTTTCTGAAACTCCACCAATGCAAGCATTTGTGGATCCCTGACGAGGAGCGAAAGTGAAGCAACCGCCGCGACGCGCGACGCCAACAACAGTATAGCACAAACTTCCTGTGTTTGCAACATTTTATTGGCACGCGCAAGAAATTTATTTTTCCTGCAAAAAACACTTGCAATTTGTTGCGCAATGTAGTATAATACAAGTTATGGCATGGACGATTAGCTCAGCTGGTAGAGCATCCGCTTGACGTGCGGAGGGTCAGCGGTTCAAGTCCGTTATCGTCCACCACCTGCGGTGGGGCTCCGTCGCTTCGCTGCGTTCTATCCAAGGCACTGCAAAGCAAAAGTCCCATGTAGTTATTTCCACCAGTTTTCCGCTATGTAGCGTTTCGGCTTCGGTCGTGTACCCACGTACACTTCCCTCGTCTCAACATTGCCTAGCAAAAAACCACGCCTGCGGTGGGGCTCTACTTTATGCACGCTAAGGCGCGCAAAAGTCGCTTCGCTGTGCTCTATCGAGGCACTGCAAAACGCGAGTTAAGCCCCCCTTTTGAAAGAGCCTTTGCAGCTTGCAAGGGGCTTTCTTTCTATCACAGCAAGGAGGTTTTCCTGTGGACAACCCCAAACAGCTCACCGGCGCACAAATCGTGATTGAACAACTGTGTCTGCATGGCGTAACCACGGTGTTTGGTTATCCCGGCGGCACGGTTTTGCCCATTTACGACGCGCTTTATCAAAACAGCCACCGCATTGACCATGTGCTCACCGCGCATGAGCAAGGTGCTGCCCATGCTGCTGACGGTTTCGCGCGCGCAAGCGGCAAAACCGGCGTGGTCATTGCCACAAGCGGGCCGGGTGCCACTAACCTGGTCACGGGCATCGCCAATGCATATCTGGACAGCGTGCCGCTGGTGGCCATCACCGGCAACGTGCCTGTGCCGTTGCTGGGCAAAGACAGCTTTCAGGAAGTGGACATCGTTGGGGTTACCCAGCCGATTGTGAAGCATAATTTTGTGATTCGTGACGTAACCCAGTTGGAGCGCACGTTGCGCAAGGCGTTTCTCATTGCCCAAAGTGGGCGCCCCGGGCCTGTGCTGGTGGATATTCCGAAAAATATTCAGGAGGCCACCTGTGAATACCACGGCATTGCGCCCGAGCATGACAAAACACCTGCGCCTAAGTTTGATATTACCGATGCCCTTGAGGCGATTAAAGCCTGCAAGCAGCCGTATATTTATGCAGGCGGCGGCGTGATTGCTGCCGGTGCCGAAGCCGAGTTGCGCCAGCTGAGCGAGCGTTTGAGCGCGCCGGTTGGCCTGAGCATGATGGGGCTTTCTGCGTTGCCGAATGACTATTGGCTGAACTTGGGCATGTGCGGTATGCACGGCAAATATGCGTCTTCGATGGCGCAGGCCGAGTGCGACCTGATGATTGCGCTGGGCGTGCGCTTTAGTGACCGCGCCACCGGCAATGTGCAGGTGTATCGCCAGGGACACACGATTATTCACATTGACATTGACATGGCGGAGTTTGGCAAAAACGTTAACCCGCATTTGCAGCTGCACGGCGATGTGAAAGCCGTGTTGACTGCGTTGCTTTCGGTGTTACCCGAGCAAAAGAACGAGCAATGGCTCGCTCGCGTGGCACAGATGAAGCTGGATGGCGAAATTGTGCAAACCGGGCAGTTGACCCCGCAGCAGGTGTTCGCCGCTGTGCGTGACGTTTGTGACGACAGCACTGTGGTGGCCACAGACGTTGGTCAGCATCAAATGTGGACAACCATGTATTACCCCTTGGCCAAACCGCGCACACTGCTGACCAGCGGTGGGCTGGGCACCATGGGCTTTGGCATGGGTGCTGCCATTGGCGGCTGCATGGCCACGGGCAAGCAACGCACGATTCTGTTCACTGGCGATGGCAGCTTTGGCATGAATCTCAACGAGCTTGCCACTGCGGTGAGCCAAAACCTGCCGCTGGTGATTTTGATTCTGAACAATGGCGTGCTGGGCATGGTGCGGCAATGGCAAACCAGATTTTATGACAAGCGATATTCGCAAACCACCTTACAGCGCAAAACGGACTTCCCCGCGCTGGCGAAAGCCTTTGGTGCAGAGGGTTATTTGGCTGAAACCTTGCCGCAGCTGCAGGAGATTCTGGCAAACTTGCCTGATGGCCCTGTGGTGATTGACTGCCGCATTGACATTGACGAAGAAGTGCTGCCGATGATTCCCCCGGGCAAAACGGTGGCGGATATTATTACGAAAAGATAGCACAGCCCGCGTGTAGGGACGGCTAATAGCCGCCCGTGGGTTTTCCGCACGCCATTAAGAGGAACGGGCGGCAGATTGCCGCCCCTACACGAGAGACAGAAAGGTCAATCTCATGGAAAAATTCACTGTTGAACTGCTGGTTTCGAACCGCTATGGCGTGCTGAACCGCATCACCGGGCTTTATGCGCGGCGCGGGTATAACATCGACAGCCTGTTTGTGAACGAAACCGAAAATCCTGAAGTGTCGCGTATGACGATTTGCTCGCACGGCGATGGCGATGTGCAAGTGCAATTGGTGCGCCAACTGCGCAAGTTGTATGACGTGAGAAGCGTGGTATTGATGGCTAGCGTGGAATGCTAATATTTGCAACCTGTAGGGGTGGCGATTACGCCACCCGAAACCTAAAAATATCATTGTTTATTTTACCCCGGGCGGCGTAATCGCCGCCCCTACAGTATGATAAAAACATAACAAGGGAGAATTATCATGGCAAAAATGTACTACGACAAAGACTGTAACATGGAACTGCTTGCGGGCAAAACCGTGGCGATTGTGGGCTATGGCTCGCAAGGGCATGCGCATGCACAAAACCTGCGCGACAGCGGCGTGAATGTCATCATCGGGCTATATGCAGGCTCGAAAAGCGCGGAAACGGCGAAGGCAGACGGCTTCACCGTGTTGAACACTGAAGATGCTGTGCAACAAGCCGATGTGGTGATGCTGCTGGTGAACGACGAAAAAATGAAGGGCATTTATGAGTCCACCGTGCAACCGCACCTGACGGCCGGCATGACACTGTGCTTTGCCCATGGCTTTAATATTCACTTTGGCCAAATTGTGCCGCCTGCGGATGTAAACGTCATCATGATTGCGCCCAAGGGCCCCGGCCACACCGTGCGCTATCAATATGAAGAAGGCAAGGGCGTGCCCTGCTTGATCGCCGTGCAAAACGATGCCACCGGCAACGCCAAAGACATCGCTCTTGCGTATGCTTCGGGCGTGGGTGGCGGTCGCGGCGGTATTTTGGAAACGACCTTCAAAGAAGAAACCGAAACCGACCTGTTTGGCGAGCAAGCCGTGCTGTGCGGCGGTGTGACTGCGCTGATGAAAGCTGGGTTTGACACCCTCGTAGAAGCTGGTTACCAGCCCGAAAGTGCCTACTTTGAATGCGTGCACGAGATGAAGCTGATCATTGATCTTGTGGTGAAGGGCGGCCTGTCGTTCATGCGCTATTCCATCAGCGACACGGCGGAGTATGGTGACTACCAAATCGGCGATCGCATCATCACCGACGAAACGAAGAAAGAAATGCGCAAAGTTTTGGCTGAAATTCAAGACGGCACATTTGCGAAAGCTTGGCTGAAAGAAAACGCCGACAATCGCCCAACCTTCGCTGCACGCCGCAAAGCCGAAAGCGAACTGAACGTGGAAGTGGTTGGCGAAGAGCTGCGCAAAAAAATGAGCTGGAGCGACAACAAGTAAATTTGATAACGGTGCGGGCGGATGTTATATCCGCCCTTACGCGTTTTTGGAAGTTTTTTGCTGTGCGTAACGCCCCCTCTACTTTGTGAACACTAAGGCGTCCAAAAGTCACGCCTTAAAAATTCCCCGCGAAGCGCGAGCTTACGCGTAGAGACTATCATAAGACACAGCGAAGCGACTAAAAAGTTTTTTGGTTGCTTTGCGCAACCCCCACCTGCACGTCTACGACGCGCTTTCCTCCCCCAATGACCCACCCCACAGATGCAAGCATTTGCGGGGGACCCCGATGAGGGGAATTGGGGTTGTGAGGATAACGACAGCGAAATCCTCGCTCCGCGAACCTTCCTCACCCCTCGCGACTCGGGGAGCTCCTTCCCGAGGAAGGAGCCTAGGGGCTTGCTTTTTCGACTA
>Ga0123355_10001167_pt1 | contig 36404 bp, 28 predicted proteins | sample TergutEmb28metaG_3_FD_89872 | JGI IMG/M metagenome (GOLD analysis project Ga0123355, IMG submission 89872) | Embiratermes neotenicus P1 segment gut microbial communities from Petit-Saut dam, French Guiana - Emb289 P1 | ecosystem: Host-associated > Arthropoda: Insects > Digestive system > Gut ...
ACCATAATCGTATTGTACTTCGCATTTTTCTGGCCAAGTCCAACCATTAGAATAAACAATAACACATCCATAGAAATAGAAGCACTGTCACTTTACATACAACGTATTCACCCCTATGCCCGCCATCCAGACATGCCCTATGCTTTTCGCGCCGGCAACATTGCACCGGATACCCGGGTCAGGAGCCGGCTACAAAACTCACAAATACCCAGTTATAACAGGGTATTTATTATTATCCAAGTTAACGGCAGGGAATCCTGGCACATTTTGTTCACCGATGACGGTGTATCTTATCAAAGATTCGGAAGTGTCAGAATTGACATGCGTGAAGACAATGACGGGCTTATATACCTAGATATGAGTTGCCGTGTACATATAGGTTTTAGATATACAAACCGTAGCGCAATCCCCACATCATAACCTACATATCAGTCATAAACAGCTCAATAACAACTTTTAGTTTAGAGGGTCGTGTCGCATCTACACTGTTATAGAGTGACGCACTATAGCAAATTAATTCGAAATCAGCCCTGTCTGTCGCCGAAAACCCGCTAAAGCGTTCGGGATTTTCGGCTCGGTCAGGACTGTTTCTCATTGAATTTGCTTTACTCATTGTAAACGGTGTCCCAATGCCCTATAATCAGAAAAAGGGTAAAATTGCATATATAGTCAGCATCATTAGGGGGGCATATGAGCCGCACAATAATGGAAGCTTTAGACATCAAACGCGCATTCCCCGTAGGGGGCCAGTCTTTCTACGCCTTAAAAGGCATATCTATGTCAATTGCCGAAAATCAACTGACCATACTAAAAGGCCGCTCAGGCAGCGGAAAAACTACACTTATGAATATTCTAGGGGCCCTGGACTACCCATCCGAAGGTGATGTGCTGGTAGACGGGGCCTCTATCGTTAATATGTCGGAAAGCAAGCGGGACAAGCTGCGCCGCACGGACATAGGCTTCGTGTTCCAGTCCGTGGCACTGGTGGGCATAATGACCGCATACGAAAACGTAGAGTTCATCCTGCGCCTAAGCGGCTATAATGCAAAGGAGCGCAAAGCCCGTGCAGAAGCCTGCTTGGAAATGGTAGGCCTAGGCCCCCGAATGCACCACCTCCCGCCTCAGCTTTCCGGCGGGGAGCAGCAGCGGGTTGCAATAGCCCGGGCCATAGCCCATAGGCCCAAGATTATCTTCGCGGATGAGCCTACAGCAGAGCTTGACACCAACACAGGCCTGCAAGTAGTAAAAATCTTCAAAGACCTAATAGAAAACGAAGGGGCCACAATAGTCATGACCACCCACGATTCCGGCCTGATGGACATTGCAGACAAGGTGTACGAGCTTGCAGACGGGGAGATAATCAATGAATCCTGATATAAATAACCAGGTAATAGTAGCCGAGAGCCTGGTAAAGATATACAAAACCAAGGACATAGAAGTACTGGCTCTGCAAGGCCTGGATCTGGTGATAAACCGGGGCGAAGTTATGGCCATAGTAGGCAACAGCGGCAGCGGCAAATCCACATTGCTTAATATGATAGGCGGGCTAGACAGGCCATCGGCCGGAAAACTCTTTGTAGACGGCAAGGATTTATTCAAGCTTACAGAAAAGGAGCTGGTAGAGTACAAAACCGCTACCGTGGGCTTCGTATGGCAAAACAACGCAAGAAACCTAATCCCCTACCTTTCTGCTGTGGAAAACGTTATGATGCCCATGCAATTCAACAAAGTAAACCCAATAAAAAATAAGCGCTCCAGGGCAATGGACTTACTATCCCTAACCGGGATGCAAGATAGGGCAAAGCACCGCCTAAATCAACTTTCCGGCGGAGAGCAGCAGCGGGTTGCCATAGCGCTGGCCCTAGCCAACCATCCAGCCGTCCTGCTAGCCGACGAGCCAACAGGAAGTGTAGATACCCGCACCACGGAAGTTATCTTGGACATGTTTAGGACGGTAAACAAAGAGCTTGGCACAACCGTAGTAATAGTCACCCACGACCAGGAGATTTCCAAGAAAGTGGAACGGGTTGTGGCAATACGTGACGGCAAAACCTCCAGTGAGTTTATCATGAGTTATGCCGACAGGCTGGCCGACATTGAAGGCTTCAACCCTGTTGGACAGGTTGAATACGCCGTGCTGGATAGGGCTGGGCGGGTACAGATTCCCCGGGAGCTTCTTGATAGAATGGAACTGGAAGGCAATCGCCTGCTTATACACATGGATGATGATAACCGGGTGGTATTGGCCGCGCCGCCGAAAACGGAAGCCTAGACTTTAAACAATTTACAAGCCCAAGCGGACGAATGGCAATGTTGGTTGAGGAATACATGGGCGGCCCGATAAATTTGATATGCTGCCACAAGACTTTGAAGATATGATAGAGGAAAAAATAATCAAGCATAAGCTATTTTTACTTGGAGGGACGATATGACGGAAACCAGAGCTAATGCTATCCGCAAGACTCAAGACTTCTATGCTCACAAAAAAGGCGCGAAAATCTTGCAGCACGAGTTTGGCTACTACTCTCTTGAGCGGTGGATAGCCGAAGGACATATAAAAGACCAAACTGACCTGGAGAAGCAGTGGGGAGCCGATGAAAAAGGCATCGCCCAATTTGGCGGCCTAGGCTGGTGCGAGGTAGAGTTTTCCCCAGAATTTGAGGTAAAAGTTGTTGAAGACCGGGGAGACTACGAGCTGGTTCACGATCATGCCGGGCGTCACGTGCTGTATTTCAAAGGCCGCCGCAATGGCTTTATGCCGGAATACGTGACACACCCTGTAACTGACCGGGATAGCTGGGAACGAAACATAAAATGGCGGATGGATCCAGCCCATCCAAGCCGAGAGCCCGACCCAGTAAGAATGGCCTTTATGCAAGAAATGGCCGCCCAAGGTGGCATGATTTGTCAGGGTGTAATCGGCGGATATATGTACTTACGCTCTCTTGTTGGCCCAGAAGGGGCCTTATATATGTTTTACGATGCCCCAGACTTAGTACACGACATGATGGAAGCCTGGTTCAACCTGGCAGACCCTATAATTGCACGCCATCAAACTTATGCTCCGCTGGATGAGCTCTTTCTTGCAGAGGACATCTGCTACAACGGTGGGCCCCTTATTTCCCCTGATATGATGCGGGAGTTCCTATTCCCTTATTACCAGCAGCTAATCACAAACATCAAAACCCGCCAGCCTGACAAAGGCCTACCCTTTATCCAGATAGACACCGATGGGGATTGTCGTCCGGTTATCCCTGTGTATGAGGAGCTTGGGGTCAATTATTTTTCTCCCTACGAGGTAGCCAGCGGCTGCGATGTGGTGGAGCTTCGCAAACAATATCCTCATCTGCTAATGCGCGGTGGGATAGATAAGCGGGAGCTTGCAAAGGGCAAGGAGACCATTGACCGGATGGTTGACCGTATCATGCCTTTTATGGCCCAGGAGGGCGGGTATATTCCTACCTGTGACCATGGTGTGCCTGAAGAGGTTGCTTTTGAGGATTATATGCATTTTCGGCAACGTTTAAAAGAATTTTAGGACTTTGGTGAGGCTTCTCTCACCCCACCTGCGTTGACATATGGCAACAGGGGTGATACCATGTGTATGCAATATGTTGCATACAAGGGTAAATCAAAGGAGCTGAGCTACATGGGCAAAGCCGAAGACAATAAAAAGCCCTCCCATACAAAAAAAACAGTGCTATACCGCATGATTTATGAGGATATAAAAGAAAAAATATTAAGCCAAACCTACCAAGACAACGAACGCCTGCCCTTCGAGCGGGAGCTTTGCGAAGCCTACAATGTAGACCGGGTAACAGTACGCAAATCTCTTGACTTGCTGGTAGCCGACGGCCTTATAGAAAAGCGCCCAGGCCTAGGCTCCTTCGTAAAATCCCCCGTGACAGGTGGTAGCACCTCGAAGACCGAATCCCGCAATATTCTTTTCGTAATGTCCGATAACACCAATGATGTAAAAAGCAACCCCAGTGCATTCAACTCCAAACTCTTTCATGCAATAGAACAAGAATGCCGCCACAACGGCTATTCACTTTTCTATGCGGTTGTAGACGAGCAAACCAGCCTCGCCAGCCTTATAAACGGCAACGAGTTCGCTGGCATATTGTTTGTAAGCTATATTCCGCCGCATATTCTTGAGCAGTGTGTCCAGATGCAACTTCCTATTATATGCCTTAACAACCGTTTCCCAAACGTAATATCCATTGTGCCGGAAGACGAGCGGGGCGCATATGACGCCGTAAAATATCTCAATAGCCAAGGCCATCAAAGGATTGGCATAATCTTGGGCAAAAGCGAATATTACTCTGCAACAGAGCGCTTTAGAGGCTATAGCATCGCCATGTTTGAAGCTGGGGTGCAAATGGATCCTCGTTTTGTACTGCAAGGAGACTGGACATTTGACGGCGCACGTGAGGCTGTATTCCGGCTTCTTGACACTGTTCCCGCCGAGGAGCTGCCTACGGCGCTGTTTTGCTGCAGCGATGTAACAGCCATTGGCGCAATTGATGCCCTCAAGGAGCGGGATGTTTCCGTCCCCAAGGAGATGAGCGTAGTAGGCTTCGACAATATCTCTCAGTCGGTGCATATATACCCGCGGCTCACAACCATTGCCGTAAACACAAAGCTTATGGCCGAGTTGGCGATAGAAAAAGTAACGGCCTATAGCAGCGAAACCGAAGGCCGCGGTTACTTGATTCAAGTTCCCACTTCATTGGAAATAAGGCAGTCTGTTCACAAAATATAAATTAATTTGCTATAAAAGGGAGGATGACAAAAATGAAAGACTACCGCGTGGCACTACTGCTTAACAAAAACATGGCCAATAGTATCCTGAACCCAGAAATCTATGGCTTCCTGCAAAGCTTTGCAGAAGTAAACCCTCTTGAGGAGCTTCCAGAAGAAATGACCCCAGAGGTCATGAAATCCCTGCTAAAAGACGCCGATGCCTGCATGACCTGCTGGGGAACCCCAGGCCTTACAGACGAAATGCTGGCCGCTGCACCAAAACTTAAAATGATTGCCCATGCGGCAGGAAGCATAAAGCACATGGTTCCTTCAAGTTTTTGGACATCAGGGCGGCGCGTCACCAGCAATGCTGGTGTTATAGCCGAGGACGTGGCCCATACTGTGCTTGCGTTTATGCTTTTTGCGGCAAGAGGGCTGTGGACACAAGCCCTTTCTACCAAGGCCGGGGAGTGGGCCGGTGGCGAGAAATCTCTGTTTGCTACAAAGCGGCTAGAAGAGTTAAACATAGGCATAATTGGAGCTTCCCTTGTTGGCAAGGCTGTAATCAAGGTGCTAAAGCCCTTCAACTGCATACTCAATGTGTATGACCCCCTCATGCCAAAATTTGAAGCCGATGAGCTGGGCGTTAATGTTATGGGCCTGGAAGAAGTTATTGCCACAAGTGATATTCTTACCCTTCATGCCCCAGCCATTGAAAAATGCCGTCACATGATTAATGCAGACAATCTTAAGCTGCTAAAAGACGGCGCACTGTTTATAAACACGGCTCGTGGCATGATAGTAGATGAAGCCGCCCTTATAAAGGAACTGGAAACAGGACGCTTTTTTGCCTGCATAGATGTTACAGACCCAGAACCCCCAGTAGTGGATCATCCCTTCCGCAAGATGGAAAACGTAATACTTACACCCCACGTGGCAGGTGGCGCAACAGCCAATGGCCGCAAGATGCTTGGCAAAAACAGTGCAATGGAGATTTACAACTACCTCCACAGGGGAACCATGCGCTTTGAGGTAAGAGCTGAGATGTTGCCGAATATGGCATAGAGCACATAGGGGGGGGTACTAATATGAAAAAAAAGGCCGGCGTCATAGGGCTGGGGTTTATAGGGGCAGCCCATATTGAGGCAATCCGCCGTCTTGGATATATAGAGCTTGCTGCCGTGTGCGATATAGCAAAACAGCGTGCAGACGAACTGTTTGTAGACAATTACTACAGCAACTATCAAGACCTAATAAACAACCCAGACATAGACGTAATCCACAACTGCACACCCAACCACATGCACTATGAAATCAACAAGATGGCAATTGAAAAGGGCAAGCATATCTTTTCTGAAAAACCCCTTTCCATGAACGCAGAAGAAAGCCGCCTATTGCTTAAGGCCCTGGAAAAATCCCCTGTCTACAATGGCGTCAACTTCAACTACCGTGCCCACGAAAACGTGCGGCGAATGCGGGAAAACATACTGGCTGGCAGCATTGGAAGGCCCTATATAATACACGGCGCATACCTGCAAGACTGGCTACTGTTTGACACCGACGACAACTGGCGGGTAGACACAAGCCTTGGCGGGGCCACAAGGGCACTGGCGGATATTGGCTCTCATTGGTGCGACATGGCACAAAACATTATGGATGCCCGTATTACAGAGGTTTTTGCGGATATTGTGACCTTTGTCCCAGAGCGTGGTGGCAAGAAAGTATACTCTGATGACTACGCTGCCGTGCTTCTGAAATTTGAAAACGGAGCAAGAGGCGTATTTCGGGTATCCCAAGTAAGCGCAGGCAGGAAAAATTTCCTAGACATAGAGGTCAACGGCTCCAAGCATTCCCTCCACTGGAACCTGGAAAACTGCGACAAACTATGGATTGGCGCAAGGGACGAAGACAATATCCTAGGTGTACGCAATGCAATGACCCACAAGGAAATCGACAACCATGTCTCCCTGCCTCCAGGCCATACAGAAGGTTGGGCCGATGGGCTTAGGAATAATATCGCACTGTTTTACGGCGATATCATGGAAGACAAAACCGGCGGCGGCTATGCTACATTCCAAGACGGTCACAATATCATGCTAGTGATAGAGGCCATAGTAGAGAGCCATCGCAGCAAAACATGGCAAAAGGTGACGTATTAATGGAACATCAAGTAGGCGGTGCAATGAGCCATGTAAACACAGGGCATAATTGCAGCCGCCTATTTCTATATAATTACGACAAGCCTGTAAGCGAATACTTCGAGTGGCATGGACTGCACGTTGGGCGCAGTGTTAAGCAGTCTGACTTGGATTTGCATACCCACGATTTTTATGAGGCCTCCATTGTGGTATCCGGCAGTGCAAAGCATGTGATTGGCGGGTACGAATATCCTCTAAAGCAAGGGGATGTATATGTCGTCAAAAAAGGTGTGCCCCATGGCTTTATCAAAGTGAATGACCTGGATTTGATAGACCTGATGTACTTCCCGGATTTGTTTGCACTGGCAGACGCCCAGCTTTTTAGGCTGCTGGTTCCCCTTTTTATTGTTGAGCCCGACATCCGTGAGCGCAATTATTATCCATATGTCCTTACCCTATCGGACAGTGATTTAAGCTATGTAGCCGCTACCACAGACTTTATTAGGCGGGAGCTTGCCACCAAAACCAGAGATAATACCATTGTCATCAGGCATTTTATGCTGTCTTTGTTCGCGTATCTGTCGGCCAAGTACGGCGCAGGCAATGACGAACCCCATGCAACCCAGGTTTTGTCCAAAGCGGTGCGCTTTATGTATGAAAACATGGCCGCCCAGATAAAAATTTCAGATATTGCAGAGCATTTGTTTATGTCCCCAAGGCATTTGGGCAGACTATTTATGAAGTACTACGGAACCACTCCTTGGGACTATTTGACAGATATACGTCTAAAACACGCCATTACACTCCTTGATGGAAGGGCTATGAAAATTGGGGAAATTTCCGCACTTTGCGGCTTTGTAGACCCTTCGTATTTCGCCCGATTGTTTAAAAAAACATATGGTATAACGCCTCATAAAGCAATGTCGCAGCATAAAGTTGATTCATAAAACAGTATAGATAACCAAGATGAACATTAGGTGGTTGGATATGCGAACCCCAACAAAGCATAAAAAAACCTTTCGTATTGTTGATGATAGCGTTGTCATAAAAGGGTTGGCAATTTTAATCCTCATGACGTTGCTATCCTTAACCGGCTGCTTTGCCCTGCCTGTAGAAGATCCTATCCCCCCTTCTCCTGTTATAAGAATGCCTCAAACCCAAGCCCACCGCACAGCAGTAGTGACTCGCGGAGATGTCGAGCGCTATTTCAACGTAATGGCATTCCATGTACCCACAAGGGAGGAACGGCTGACTTTTGGCATACCAAGGCTACGTGTCGCTAGTGTATACGTTAGCATCGGGGATACTGTGCGTGAGGGGGATGTAATTGCATCACTTTATCGCCCCGGCATCCGAAACCAGTATCTAGCTGCATCACAACAAGAAGAGGTGCTACTGCTTAACATATCCCAAGCCCAGCGCCGCCATACCCAAGCCCAGGCCCAGGCAAGGCACTTTGGGGAACCTATAGTCAGCAACACAGAAATCGCACGCCTACAGCGAGAGCATGAAATATTGACAATGGAGCTTAATTTTCTTAGGCATGAGATAGCTCAGCTATACTTGCGCGCCTCTATGAATGGCAGTATTGCACAAGTTATGGGCTTTACAGAAGGTATGATATCCGACACCACAACCATTGTTGCCACTATTTCCGACCAAACATACTCTGTTTTTGAAGTACGCTCCCCTGATGCGGTAGGCCATATGGAAATAGGAGATTTCTTTACTATTATGATTAACCAAGTACCCTTCGATGCCATTGTTGTTGACCAAGATGAGCTGGGTATCCAACGTGAACATATTCATGGACATGAAGTTTTTCTTACTCTTTTAGACGAAACAGCGGCCTTGACAGCAAATCCCATCTCTACGGCAAATCCCATTTCCACGATACATGTAGTAGCTGACGTTGCAGTGGATGTTTTGATGATTCCTGTTAGAGGAGTGCATATTGCAGGGGACCGCTACTTTGTGTATACCCTCAATGACCAAGGGATTCGCGTTATTAGAGATGTAGAGGTTGGACTCAGAGGCAATAGGGAATTTGAAATTGTTAGCGGGCTAGATGTAGGGGAGTTGGTTATCATTGACTAAAAAATGTATTCCGGTGCTCTTGCTATTATTTCTTCTGTCGGCTTGCACAGGCACATCTGTTGTCATGCCTCCCGAGCTTATTATCCCTGCAAGCGCGACAATACGAACAGATACTGCCACTGTCACCCGCGGCCCTGTAGCAGAGGTTACACGGCACAACGGGGCGGTGCTCACAAACCCCGCATTTATAAACTTTGGCGAACTGTCTGCATCCTTTGGCAGGTTTTATGTTCAGCTTGGTGATACGGTAAACCAGGGACAGTTGTTAGCCAGGCTTGATTTTGAACATATCCAGCAGCGTATTATCCAGCAAGAAGAAAATATAGCTGCAATGCGCAGACAGCATTCTTTGGACAATGGAATAAGGGCTCTTGATTTAGATATTATGACAGCAGAAAACAACCGCCAAATGCAGCAAGCAGCTGAAAACAATAATCTTGACGCAATGGCCGCTGCAGAGAGAGGCCGTTGGGAGATAGATCGGGTGCGGATGGAGCTAGGCTTTGCGCGAGAGCGTCAAGCTCTTTCACTAAGCCATGAAGAAAACGTGCTAAATGCCCTTAGGCAGCAGTTTGAGCACTCCGAACTACGCGCACCTTTTGATGGGGTAATAGCCTTTATATCCGATTTATCTCCCGGCAAATGGGTGACGCCTTTTTCAACAATTGTGGGTATTGTCCCTGAGAATTACTGTGTATTTGTGGAGTACGTTGGCGGTACTTCTCTTTTTATACATAGAGCGGCACGTATACAGGCACACGTAGATGGTCAAGTATATGACGCTACCCGTATTTACTTGACCAGAGAGCAGGCACAGCAGTATGCACATCCGCCCCTACGCTTTACCTTAGACACAGAAGACCCACCCCCCGTGGGTTCCTTTGTGTCTTTATATATTTATACCCACTGGGAAGAAGATACACTTCGTATCCCCCGCAATGCCTTGCATTATGACCCGGATATGGGGTTCTATGTTCACCGCGTAGACGAAACACAGCTTACCCAGGTATTTGTCACTGTAGGCATCCGTACAGAAACATATGTTGCAATACTAAGCGGGCTTTGGGAGGGGGATGTGGTTAGTGTTAGGTTGTAGAAAGCTGCATAGAACCGTGGAACCCCGCGTGCTGCATGGTTCTTGGGTAAAGTATTGGGTTGTTATTTTGGCTATTATTGGCGTTATATTTCTTTCTGCTTGCTCTGGGGGATACGCCACTGATGATGTTGCCTCCGCCATAGATGACGGTGTTATCATGCCAATGGGCCGCACCGTGTGGGAGCCGGATTTCGACCTCGTGCAGGTGCAGCGTGGAAACATGGAAAGAACCGAGGAGCTACTAGCACAGGCATGGTTTCCTGTTACCTGGGAATTAACTTTTGATGGGCATGGCGGGATTTATTCCGGCGCTTACATTGAGGCAGGCACAATGGTATCGGAAGGGGACTTGTTGGGCCAACAGTTTTTACAGGAATCAGCAGCAGAGGCCCTTAACATAACCCGCTACAGGCTAGCCTTACAGATATCAACGTTTGAGGAAAACTTCAGAAGTGAAAACACTGCCCGCACCACCGAGCTGCAAGAAGCCCGCCGTGCCGCGGCCATGCTAGATTCACATGAGCGGGAAATAGCAAACCTGCGCATTGCAAGGCTTGAATTGCAGCACGAGCATTTTATATTCCAGAGCCAGCAAGCCAGACAAAGAATCCAGCACCAAATAGACGAAACAGACAACCAGCTTGCAGGTATGAGGATATATGCCCCCTTTGACGGAATACTCACTGCCGCGTCCATGATGGCCTCCGGTACGGAAGTGCCGCCGGGGTATACATTCTTTGCAATTGCAGATACACGATATGTACATTTCACGGTAACAGCACCCCATCATATGGTAGTCAGGCCAGGCACTGTACACACAATATGGGACTTTAATAACCAATTTTCTTTTGAAGCCCGGGTTATGTCTTGGCAACCTTCTGAGAGAATCCCAGCACCCGGCAGCCTGGAGGTTTTGATTGACTACCTCCTTGTGCCGGAAGATATGGCGGTCCTCGCAGAAATGCTTGCGGCCCTGGATATTACCACCTCAGATTTGATAAGGATGGACTTACGCATAACAGCCACCCAAATCCTCGCAAGTGACGTACTGCTTCTGCCTGGCCGCGCCATAAGGCGGGAAGACCTAGCGTATTATGTGATGGTATACAAAGATGGCCGTCTTGCCAAGCGATATATAACCCGGGGACTGCTGCATCAATTTTATGTGGAAATCCTTATAGGTGTGGAAGAAGGCTGGGAGGTAGCCCTGCCATGATTGATTTTTTGCTGCGCAAAATGTGGAAAAATAAATGGATGATGGTTTGCCTGCTTGTTGGAAACATATTACTGATAGGTATTGTAGCCGCAACCCCTCTCTACACCCAAGCAACTATGGAACGCATCCTGCAGCAACAGTTTCGGCGGTTAGGCCAGGACACCGGGCGGCATCCGGCTATTATAGAATTTGAGCTAAACTTCGTTCCCCTGGTAGAGGCACGTATTATTCCGGCTTATCACGAAGCCCGTGATATACACGCCCCAAACCTTATGGAAGCATTTGGCACACCAGCTATTGCTACTATCCAAACCTACACAATGAATAACTGGCAGCTTATACCCGATGCTACCAGGGAGCCCACCCTAAGGGCACGAAATATGACCCTAATGGGGACAGACAGGCTTGATGACAATGTAAGCATAGTTTATGGGCGGCTTCCGTCAACCACAATGACAGATGACAATGTTATAGAAGCCCTGGCTTCGGAGGCTGTTATGCATCGCCACAATCTTATTGTGGGAGAGCCTCTTGAAGTAGGCAATGTAAACAGTCCAGGAGGCCAGCTATATGTGCGCATCGTAGGTGTATACGAGTTTAGCGAAGGATCGGAATTGTTTTGGTCTACCCTACGCTTTGGCTCTACCGCCACACTGAATACATTGCTTATCTCCAATGATGTTGTGCGGACAGTTATATTAGAGTCTAGTCCAATTAATTACCGTATCAGGGTCAACTGGTATTATGTACTTGATTATTCTGGGTTTTCGGCTCGCCGGGTTGATCATTATATGGATACAGCAGCAGATTTTACTGCACAGCTCAACTTTCCTGGCGGGGCATGGGGTTTTAGCACCAATTTTGAAAGCATCCTTCACAAGCATATGGCCCGCACGGCCCCCCTTGCGATTACCTTGTGGGTATTGCAAGTGCCGATTTACATCATGCTTGCCTTTTATATCTATATGGTAAGCCGTCAGATTTTGCAGCTGGAGCAAAATGATATTTCTGTGCTAAAGAGCCGCGGGGTTAGCCGTGGACAATTGATGGCAATTTATGCCTTTCAGGGTTTATTTATTTCTGTTATTAGCCTGCCTGTAGGCATCTTGCTTGGGGTGGGCATTTGTCATGTCATCGGCGCAAGCAGCGGGTTTTTATACCTGGTGCAAAGAGCCGCTTTAAATGTTCAGATAACGCCAATCGTTCTTTTGTATGCAGGGCTGGCTATATTGCTTTCATTTTTGACTATGTTTATCCCTGTAATCGGCTTCTCCCAGGTTACTATTGTGGAGCATAAGCAAAAGAAACGTGGGCACGCAATCAGAAAATCACTGTGGCAGCGATTTTATTTGGACATTCTATTCTTTGGGGCGGCCTTGTACGGACTGTATACTTATAATAATCAGCGTGAAATCATGGCCGTCATGGTGCGGGATACGTCATCTGTTGACCCTCTTTTATTAATCAGTTCTTCTTTGTTTATTATTGGGGCAGGATTATTTTCTCTTCGTGTGTTTCCTTACCTGGTTAGATTGATATATGTATTGGGCCGGCGCATATGGTCGCCTCAGACATACTCGGCACTACTTAGGGTTATACGCTCCTCTGGAGAAGAGCAGTTTATTATGATTTTCTTGGTGTTTACTGTGGCAATAGGCATCTTTAGTGCCCACGCTGCCCGCACCATCAACACCAACAGCGACCACCGGATTAAGTATCTTGCCGGGACAGATTTGGTGTTTAGGGAATTTTGGCGCAGCAATATCCCAGATTCAGCAGCGGCAATGTATGCTGCCCGCATACCAGATCAAGTAGTTTATGTTGAGCCGGATTTTGAGCGGTTTACCGGGTTTGCCGAAGTGGACGCCATGACTCGGGTACAGCACCAGCTAGTCAGCACTAACCGTCCAGCACTAGTTCCAGTCGCGCCTGGAGGATGGGGCTCCCCTGACAGGGAGCACCTGGTCTTTGACGCAAGGGCCCTCCACATGGCTCGCATGGGAGGGACTCCTGTACAGTTTATGGCTATTGAGACTAACTCATTTGGCGAAACAATCTGGTTTAGGGATGATTTACTTCGTATTCATATAAATTATTTCTTGAATGTTTTAGCAGAAACCCCGAGAGGGGTACTGCTAAGCACCAGCTTCAAAACAGTTTATAGCTATGAACTTGGGGATTTTGCTATCCTTCGCAATAGCTATGGCCATACCGCAATGCTGGAGGTCGTGGGCTTTGTTGATCATTGGCCAGGATATGCACCTCTGGCACTGGAGACTCTCCAATCCGGTGAGATGGTCCAAGCAGATAGGTTCCTAGCTGTTGCCAACCTGGGGTATATACAATCCTTGTGGGGTGTGCTGCCATACCAGATTTGGATGCGCACAAACACTCTAACAAACCAATTTTTCTATGATTTCCATACTGAGAGCGGCCTCCAAGTCGTAGAGTTCGTTGACGGAAACGCTGCCGTAGTAGAAAGCAGATCGGATCCTATTTTGCAAGGCATAAACGGGATGCTGACGGTAAGCTTTATTGTTACGCTGCTTATATGCTTTGCTGGGTTTTTGATTTACTGGGTGCTTTCTATTCGCGGGCGGGTACTTCAGTTTGGAATATTTAGGGCAATGGGAATGAGCATGGCCAGCGTTATTACCCTTCTTATTAGCGAACAGGTTTTAATAACATTTACTGCAATAGGCATAGGCGCGGTTATTGGGATAGTTACAGCCCACCTATTTGTGCCATTGATACAAGTTTCCTACACTGCAGCTGAGCAGGTTATTCCCCTTATGGTGGTGATAGAAACCCGGGATTATCGTAATTTGTTTACAATAATAGGCATTATGGTTGTGCTATGCTTGGGGATTTTGGGGATGTTTATAACCCGGATAAAAATCGCCCAGGCCCTTAAGCTAGGCGAGGATTAAGGGCCTGTTGGCGATTCAATCCTCATATATGTCATACAACATATCGCCCCCCTGGTAGTGTAAAATATACTTATATGCGCATCCAAACAAAAATACGAATATATAATATAGCTATCTCAACGTTATTTGCACTTCTTTCTTTTGTATAAATCGTTGACAAATGGGTCTTACATCATTACAATATTGACAGCTTACATGTATGGAACATGTTGTAGCTCTACGAAGTTGCGGCATACAGGTAAGACAGTCAACCCAACATATATAAGGAGGAAGATGTATGAAAAAGTTGCTTTTACTGGCAGGCATGGTTTGCTTGCTACTTGTACTTGGTGCTTGCCGCTCTGACAATGACGGCGCAGGTTCAGTTGAAGACCATGGTGGGTTCCCAGACCAGATATCAATTTGGGGCTTCAACATAGGTGACCGGCTTGGTCATGACTCAAACGCTGAAGTGTTTGCATGGCAGGAGATTTCTTACAGAACAGGAACAGAAATTGAATGGGTGCACGGAATCGGTGATGCTTTTGAGGCCTTTAACATGATGATTGCCTCTGGCGACTGGCCTGATGTCATCCAAAGTCACTGGAACACCGTACCTGGCGGCTCTGTACAGTTCTACAACGACAACGTTATTCTCCGCCTAAACGACTTGATTGACAACTACATGCCAAACTACTTAGCCGCGCTTAACGCCTCTGGGGGCAGGAATGTTTTGGAATTTGGTGAAGACAGAGATATGTTCTTCTTCGCTATGTTTACTGATGCCAGAATATTGCAAAACATTGGCCCCATGGTACGTATGGAGTGGCTTGAGGCTGTAGGCCTTGACATTCCTTCAACCGTAGATGAAGTTGCCAATATGCTAAGAGCCTTCCGCGATATGGATCCAAACCGCGACGGAAACCCAAACATCATGCCTCTAACAGGTCATGAGGTAAAAGGTGGCGGCCCCGGCAGTGTTTCTAACTTCCATATGGAAGGTCATATTTGGCCTTGGGGCACATCTGCGTACTTCTACCAAGTTGACGGCGTAGTCACCTATGGGCCACTTACGTCAGAATTTGAAGAAGGCATTACCTGGCTAAACATGCTTTGGGAAGAAGGGCTTATAGACCCAGAATTCTTTGTACAAGGCAGACCTGAATCTGATGGTAAAATCATGGCTGGTGAAGCAGGCTTTATGACTGGTATCCAAGCCAGCGGTATCCACAACACCATGCATACCAACAGCCCAGAGATACCATTTACTGTTATGGGTATACCCTATATCTCCCTTGTGCCAGGCGGCCCAGGCTATGTAATGACCGCTCGCTTTGTTAACATCGTCGAGCCCAGTGCAGCAGCCGCTATCACAACCAATGCAGCAAACCCAGCAGCAGTAGCACGTTTCATTGACTTTATCTTCAGCGACGAAGGTAAGAATATTACCAACTTTGGCCAAGAAGGCGTAACCTGGGAAATGGTTGACGGCGAACCTCAATTCACTGAATACGGCGTGGAAAACTTGATTGAAGGCGAATGGGCTCGTTACCACTGGGGCGTATCCACCTCCTTCCCACAACGCCGTACCTTCGATGCTTGGAGTCCATCCCTTCATCCAGTTGCTGAGGCAGGCATGGTAAACTGGGGCGGCAACGCTGACAGATCCAGAATTTTGCCAACTGTTCAGGTGGCTCCCGAAGTTGCAGAAAGAACTGCTATTATTATGCTTGACGTACAAACCTATGTAGACGAGCAATTTATTGCATTCGTAACCGGTCTTCGTCCACTTAGCGACTTCCCAACATTCCGTCAGACCCTTGTTAACTGGGGCATACAGGAAGTTATTGATGCGCGCCAGGCAGCTTTTGATTTGATTAATTAATTTTCACAATCATGACTTATTGGGGCTGGGATTGTCGGTTGTTTCGGTAACCCAGCCCCTTTTCATACCTATAAGAGGGTGGTGTTGTTTTGGCTAAAATAAGATCTGGTTCGCTTAATCGCGATAGCAGTCTTTTTCAACGATTTATGTTTGCCATAAGAAGGCACTGGGTTTTGTACCTAATGTTTCTGCCGATGTTTCTGTTTTATGTTATTTTCCGCTATATTCCTATGGGAGGCATAGTGATTGCGTTTCAAAACTATAGACCGGCTCTGGGCATTATGAACAGCTCATGGGTAGGATTTCAAAATTTTAGCGACTTTTTCGGTTCTGTTTTTTTTGGCCGGATTGTAAGGAATACGCTATCTATTAACATAATGTTTCTTGCTTTTGGGTTTCCTGCTGCTATTATTTTCGCACTATTTTTGAATGAACTCACCAGTAGGCGGTTTAAAAAGGCGGTACAGACGGCTACGTATATGCCTTATTTCATCTCTGTAGTAGTTGCGGCAGGGATTACCCGGTTATTTGTTCGCCATAGCGGCATCATCAATGATGTAAGAGCTTTATTTGGTATGGAACGTATCGTTTTCTTGGCACAACCTCAATATTTCCGGCCTATTTTTGTTATATCCGGCATCTGGCAGACCCTTGGATGGAATAGCATAATTTTCATTGCGGCATTGGCTGCGGTAAGTGTAGAGTTGTATGACGCGGCTTTAGTGGATGGTGCGGGCCGGCTTAGACGCATATGGCATGTAAGCATCCCAGGTATCATGCCTACTATTATTATTATGCTTATTCTAAACATCGGTGGGCTTATGTCTCTAGGGGCGGAGCGTATTTTGCTTCTGTATAATCCGGGAATATATTCAACTGCGGATGTTATCTCCACATTTGTATTCCGGCTAGGCATAGAGCAAGCTAGGTTCGGCTATGCTGCCGCCGTTGGCCTATTTAACTCCGTAATCAATTTCATCCTGCTAATTACTGCTGACCGCATTGCCAAACTGGCCGGTCAAACAGGCTTATTCTAAAGGAGGGCAATAACCATGATTAAATACAAATCTCCAGGGGATGTTGCCTTTAGGATAATCAATACTACTGTCATGGCAATCATTCTTGTACTTGCTCTTTACCCAATAATATGGCTGGTACTTGCTTCTGTTTCTAATCCGCTAGAGCTTCATACTGCCCCTACCCGCCTTCTTCTGTGGCCAAGAGGATTCTCGCTGGTAGCCTATGAAATGGTTATGACTAATTCGCAGCTTTGGAGAGCATACGGTAATACGATTATTTATGCTGTTTCCGGTACTTTTATAAGCGTGACAGTCTCCATGATGGGCGGGTATGTACTGTCTCGCAAATACCTGCCTGGGCGCAGCTTTTTTACGCTGTTTGTTGTATTTACTATGTTTTTTTCCGGGGGGCTTATCCCGTTTTTTCTTACAGTGGACGCTGTTGGTCTGATTGATACCAGATGGGCAATGATTATTCCAAACGCTGTTACCGTCTTCTACGTTATCATGATTATTACTTTCTGCAGAGGCATCCCAGATGAAATGGAAGAAGCAGCCAGGATTGACGGTGCCAATGATTGGTATATCTTCACTAAAGTAATGATGCCCCTAGCGAAACCGATTATTGCGGTTATGGTACTGTTCTATGCGGTGGATATTTGGAATACCTGGATGTTCGCGCAGATATTCTTAAGAAACCGCGCACTCTTGCCTCTGCAGGTTATTTTGCGTGAGATTTTGGTTCTGACTAACCCAGAAATGATGAATCTTGGGGCTCAAGGTCTCGTTGCTTCGTTAGAGCTTGCTGCTTTTATGGATGCGGTACAGTATGCTGTAATTGTTGTCTCTATGATTCCTATCGTAGCCCTTTATCCTGTTATACAGAAGTATTTCATCTCTGGCGTTATGGTTGGCGCTATAAGAGGTTAAGTGATTTGTGGAGGTAGTGGTTATGCGGCCAGATTATTGGAAAACAAGGCTCTCAGAAGTTGATGAAATACTTAAAACCGTAAAAAAAGGCAAAGTCAGTGTTGTAGCCAAAAGCCCAGGCGGTCGGGATGTGCATCTGGTGGAGTACGGTGAAAAGCAGGATTTTAACCGCACCGCCAACTTTAGCTCGGCTGCGGGTGCGGGACATCCAAAGTTTTATGCCGACAAGACTGGCAAGAAGCCTGTGGTGTTTATCATAGGCGCACAGCACGGCAGCGAGATGGAAGGTATCGCCGCAATAATGAATCTTATCCAGATGATTGAAACTGGTAAGGATTTCAAGGGCGAGACCAACCCATTTTTGGTAAACTGCATCAACGAATGTCGGCTACTGCTGATGCCTGTGGGTAATCCCGATGGCAGGGCCCGCTTCCCCTTTGATACTTTGGTTGATGTTTTGTATGAGGATTTTAGGCATTATGCCCAAGGCCGGTGGAAGCATAACGGCGAGCTATGCTCCTATCCCATGTGCAAGGAGGTACACCCGATAAAGGACGCGTCCTCTGTGCTTGGATCGTATTTTAACGATGCCGGATATAATCTTGTCCACGACAATTTCTTTGGCAAAATGCAGCCGGAAACCCAGGCAATGTTTGACATTGCCGACGTGGAAGCCCCGGATTTTGTGCTGCATCTTCATGGCGGCGGCAATGTAAGAAATGAGATTGCCCATGCAAACCATCTGCCACTGTATGTGAAGAAGATTATCCAAGAGCTTAAGCATAGGGCAAAGGCCGAGGGGGATAAGCACGGCCTGGTGGGCCTGCTTAACGAGATAACTCATCATGAAGATGACTTCCCGCCAAAGACATTTAATATTATGTCTGCAATGCACTATGCCACTGGCGCAATATCGGTATTATACGAAAGTAACCAATGCCTGGATTTACGAAACACCAGGCCGCTGCAGCCGGAATGGGAAGGCTTGTTTACCCATGAGGAGATACTTCAGCACCACTATGTCCTTTTCCAGGAAACCATAAAATATGCAAAGGAACTGCTTACATGAATATCGCGGTGTTGATGCCGGATGACCATATCCGAGCTAACTTTATCACCCCCAAGGTTCTCCAACAGCTGGAGGGCCTTGGTTCTGTTGCCCTCAATGATGGCGAATACGAGCCCCAGCAGATAAAGAAGCTATTGGAAGACGCCGATGTGTGCATAACCGGATGGGGCTGTATCCATCTTGGGGAGGATATACTTTGTGACGCCAAGCGGCTGCGGCTCTTGGTACATACAGGCGGCACGGTGGCGACTATCACCTCTGCCTACATGTATGACAAGGGCATACGAGTGCTAAGCGGCAATGAAATTATGGCCGAAGGTGTTGCGGAAAGCACCTTGGCCTATATTCTGGGGGCGTTACGTCAGTTTCACTACTACTATAATGTTGTACAAAGCGGAGGCTGGCGGCCCATCGGCGGATATATCCATGGGCTTATGGGTAAAAATATCGGCCTTGTGGGATTTGGGGCAATTGCCCGGTACTTGGTTAGGTTTCTTCAGCCGTTTAAGGTGAAGATACAAGTTTATGATCCATATCTTGACTCGGCTACCTTTGAAGAATATGGGGTAAGCCGGGCCGATTCTCTTGACCAGGTATTTTCTGAGAATGATATAGTCAGCTTGCATTTGGCACAGCGGCCAGAAAACAACAATATTATCGGCAAGGCCTTGCTTAGCAAGCTTAAGGACGAAGCACTGCTGGTTAACACTGCCCGGGGCAGCGTAATAATTGAGGACGACCTGGCTGCCGAGCTTAAAACTGGGCGCATCGGCGCTGTGTTAGACGTGTTTCATAAGGAGCCACTGCCTATGGACAGCAAGCTTAGGGGTATGGATAATGCTATACTTATTCCACATATGGCCGGGCATGTTTTTGAGCGCTATGAGATGATGGCTCTTGGGCTTACGGCGGATATTGGGCGGTTTGTGAATGGCCAGCCGCTGATGTATGAGGTATCCCGAGAATATGCCGGTAAGATGACTCAGTAGCGCTTTTGATGATATTGATAAAAGCGATTTATTGCAGCTTTTGATGATATTGCCAAAGGCTTAGTGCACTGTTTTTGATGGTTTGAATAACGGCTTAGCAACTACTATTATGAATACCTAGGAGGTATATAATGGACCCAAACTACAGAATAGGCGACTCAAATTATATCACTCGCAAATATCTGGATTCTCTACTTATCGAGACAAGGTATATCAACTCTGACCTACCCGATATCCGACTCAACCTCTTTGGAGAAACCTTTGCCACCCCCATTATGACTGCGGCATTTTCTCACCTGTACAGGATTCACGACAAAGGCATGGTGGAGATGGCTAAAGCCGCCAAGGCCGTAGACGCCGTAATGTGGTCTGGCTGGGGCGAAGACGAAGAACTTGAAGAAATGGCCCAAACCGGGGCCAGAATCATAAAAATAGAAAAACCCTTCGCCGATAATGATGAAATTTACCGAAGAATGGCCCATGCTGAAGCCTGCGGTTGCCTAGCATACGGTATCGACACAGACCATTCCTTTACCAACACCGGCGAATACGACGAACTACGTGGACACAAAATGTCAGGCAAGACAGTTGAAGAAATCAAAGGCTATGTAAAAGCCTCAAAGCTGCCCTTCATAATCAAAGGTGTGCTGGGTGTCCACGAAGCTATGCAATGCCTGGAGGCTGGAGTAAGCGGCATAGTGGTATCCCATCATGCCGGCAAGATGGATTTTGTAGTGCCACCGCTGATGGTATTGCCAAAAATCGTTGAAGCCGTTGGTGGCAAGATGAAAATATTTGTGGATTGCGGGATATATAGCGGGTATGACGCCTTCAAGGCGCTGGCCCTTGGGGCCGATGCGGTAAGCTTTGGACGGACTATTTTGAAGCCCCTGGGCGAAAAAGGTGTTGAAGGTGTAGCGGAGATGCTTAGAGAGGCCAATGCGCTGCTGGCTGGGGTTATGGCTCGGACTTGTTCGCCTAATATCACCAGTATTGACAAATCTGTTATACATCATGGGCCAATGTTGTTCTAATTGTCCGGTGTTTCTGTAACATGCATTGCAGGAGTCAATAGGTTTAAAGGAGTAGCATTACAGGAATCGATGGGCTTAAAGGAGGCAGTATATGCGTATAACAGCCTTTTGTTTTGCCATATTTATCACGGTACTTGTCCTTGCAAGTTGTACTGCACGGGACAAAGCTTACTATGAGGATTATGAACCGGCTGCGAATGTTGCCCCCGTGGAAAAGACACCTTCACCCGAAGCGCCAGAAAATAATGCTGATGTATCTCCTTCCCTCTCGTCAGCCCCCTCCCCCACACCAGCCCCTAACATAGTTGAATGGTCATGCCCTTCACATAATCTTATGCCCATAACCGGGACAATAATCAGTTTCTATGGCCCGGTAGCTGAAGACGGCACTGTGCCTTGGGATGTGGAATGGGTTCAAATTGAAATAGAAAAAACAGACGGAACACCCGCAATTGTTGTTGGTATGCATTCCACAGGTTTTTTCTTTGGGCGTATGCCAGCCCCAGGTATGGAAATTACAGCATATATCGCCCACGAGCCAAGTCTTTTTTTAAATGATCCGCCACTGTATATTGCCACAGCTATAATTGGCGATGCCCAGGCGGGGCAGGGCATTGCTATCTGCTGTGAGGCAGCGCAGCTTGCATTCATCGTCACCGATGAAACCTCGGTTACACATTCAGATCTTCAGCAAAGATGGAATTTATCCTGGTCTTTGCCACATAATTGCGCTGAAAGAGTTACGCAGTTACTTGCAAACAGGCCCCTTGCTTGGGACTCACATCTGGTGATAGTTTATGATGCTATCCTTGATGAATTACCCATAGCCCGCGATGTGGTTATTCTTTACAACTCTGTTCCCTTTCCCAATTGGGTTGAACCGATAAATTCACCCATTACTCTTAATTTTATAGAGTATATTTTCCCAGCCAATGCCTTCGAGACACTGGACTTACCCATTTATGTCGACGGCAGTAAAATTGATGCACCATCACCGCTACTAACTGCCGATGGCACAATACTTGTTCCCTTTAGGGAGATATTCGCAAATGGAATTGGCTTTGGCAACTATGCATATATAGGAGCCGATGGCAGTCTCGGGTTTGGTGGCGGTGGCGGTGGTTCGGAGAGTAGTGCATGGGCTGTAGGACATCCATATGTGGCGGGTATAGGATGGCGTATGCCCATATGCACACCGCCGGTTATTGTAGGCGGAGTAATTTATGTACCGCTGATTACAGGTATCGGGCATGGCGCACCTTTTGCTAGCGTGTGGTTATTTGATGATAGCATACACGCTTTTAACACAGACCGGCTTCCCTATGGGCCTTGGCATAGTCTTATCTGGAATACAGACTTAATGACAGATGAGGAGCTTGCAGCCCATTCAATTTTAGTAAATGGGATTGAGATTGAATCCCCGCCTGCTATTTTTTGGGTTGTTCCATACGCTGATACCCATTGGCGAAGTGATGTTATGGTTTCGCTTGCAGCCGTGGCAAAGGCTTTAGATTGCTGCATTATTCAGGATGAAGCTGGCAGTTATTTCATGAATTTTATGAGTGACATTGCTGGTGGATCGTTTCCGCTTGCTGTAGTGGAGGTAGATGGCGGGAATTATATGTTGTTGCGTGCCAGACTAGGGATACGCAGCATTATCTATAACGGGCAAATTTTGATTGTATGTGCGTGTTAGTAAGATAAAGACATCTATATTTTACTACAATTCCCCAAATGAGTTAAAAGGAGGATTACCATGTCAAAGAAAATAAAAGTAGGCCTTATAGGTTGCGGCGCCATAAGCCGATGGTCACGGATACCTGCCTACAGTAATGATTTGGAAAATGCAGAGGTCGTAGCAACCTGCGATATTATTAAGGAGCGGGCCGAAAGTGCGGCTAAGGAGCTAGGCGCAAAGTATGCGTTCACGGACTACAGGGATCTTATTGCCCTGAAAGAAGTGGACATGATTGACATCTGCGCCCCTAACTATCTTCATTCACAGGCAGCAATTGAAGGCCTTAATGCTGGCAAGCATGTGTTTACAGAAAAGCCTGATGCTATCTCTGTGGAAGAAGTACTTAAAATGCAGGCTGCCTACAAAAAATCCGGCAAGCACTTGATGGTTATGCGCAATAACCGGTACGTAGCCGCCTCTGTTTATCTTAAAAAATTTATCGAAGAGGGCAAGTGCGGCGAGTTATACGCTGGGCGTTGTGGATGGCTGCGGCGGCGGGGTATTCCTGGCCGAGGTGGCATTTTTACTGAGAAAGCGGTATCTGGCGGCGGGCCTCTTATCGACCTTGGGGTTCATATAATCGACCTTGCCATGTGGTTTATGGGCAACCCACGGCCTGTATCTGTTAGCGGCTCAACTTTTGCAAAGTTTGCCGATGATGATAGTGAGGCGGATTCCGAACACGCAAAGTTTGGCGACCCAAACCAGACCGGTATCTTTGATGTTGAGGATCTTTGTATGGGCTTTATCAAATTCGAAAACGGGGCCTGTTTGCAAATTGAGTTCTCCTGGGCCTCCAATATTGAGAAAGAAACGGGCTTTGTGGAAATGCGGGGAACCAAGGCAGGCTTTACCTGGAACGGTACAGCCCCAACCGGGGAGCTGGCGCTGTTCTCCCCAGACGCACTAGTGCACCGGCCCATGCTTAAGCCTCTTCTTATGGCCCATACTTCTAACCTTAAGCACTTCATAGATGATGTAATAATTGGCGGAAAAGAGCCAAACTTCACCCCAGAACAGGGTGTGAACATGATAAAAATAATCGAAGGCATATACACATCAGCCCAAACCGGTAAGGAAGTGCTTCTATAATGAAGGCCATACCGCAATCAGAAAAAACCATAATCCGCGAGCTGGCAAAGCAGGTAGCCCAGCTCGCGGCTCTTCCTATAATGGAGGAAAACAAAAAGCTGTGGCGAGAGCTTAATGGCCTGCGCCCTGTGCGGCCCATGGTCATTGCCGACCAGATTTGCTGGAACGAAATGAATGTAGACAATGAACTTACTTTGCGCTGCCAGCATCCAGACGCCCAGCAACATGAAACAGACCTGCGGCGGATTATTTATCGGCAAAAGCATATGCCTGACGATTCTGTTATTGAGCCGGCCATCCGTGTGCCCAAAGCCGTAACAGGCATTACATTGGGCTTGGAAGAAAGTATCGAAAGCGCTGTAACCGACGCAACTAACGATGTGTTCAGCCATCACTATATAAATCAGATAAACTCAATGGAGGATATCGAAAAAATAAAAATGCCTACCATAGGTCACGATACGGCTGAAACCGCAAGGCGGATGGATGTGGCTCATGAACTTTTTGGCGGAATCATGGGTGTGTACGAAGATGGATATGATTTGCATGTTTCTGTATGGGATCCAATCTGCACGTGGATGGGAGTAGAAGGCGCGCTGTTCGCGATAATTGATGAACCGGAAATGGTACATGCATTGGTTAATCGTGCGGTGGCGGCCCTTATGTCAACTTTGGATCAACTGGAAGAGCAAGGCCTGCTTTGTGGGCCAAAGACATTGGTACACTGCACCGGGGCATGGACAGACGAGTTGCCTCAGAGGGATTACGACCCAGCCAAGCCCCGCACAAAAGACCTATGGATGTATGGCCTTGCCCAAATGCTGGGCACGGTTTCCCCGGCTATGTACAACGAATTTGAAATAGAGCCCTGTATGCCTATATTTGAACGGTTTGGCCTGGTTTACTATGGCTGCTGCGACCCTCTTGACGGCAGAGTTGACTTGCTTCGCAAGATAAAAAATATCCGCAAGCTGTCCGTGAGTCCTTGGGCCTCTGAAGAGCGGCTTGGTGAGGAAATTGGTAAAGATTATGTGTTTTCCCGGAAGCCCAACCCGGCACTGCTTGCCACGGAGGGCTTTGATGAGGATTTGATTCGTACAGATTTGACACGGACGCGAGACATATGCAAACGCTATGGTTGCCCATTGGAGTTTATCCAAAAAGACATCAGTACTGTACGGTATAAGCCGGAGAGGCTTTGGAGATGGGTGCAGATTGCAAATGAGGTGGCGCGAGGGTAAGACCCCGCATAAGAAGGGCCGTTTACTTTTCTCCGAAATACTTTAGCCTATGCCAGCCAGCCTCGGCTTGTCGAATAAAGATTGGTTTGTTAATAAAGATTGGCTTGTTAAATGAAAGGAGCAAAAATGCTTACAATTGCAATAGCAGGGCTAGGCGGCCGGGGCCGCGGATGTTACGGAACATTCTCCCTAAAGTACAAAGACCGTTGCAAGGTTGTTGCAGTAGCAGATCCCATTCAGTCAAAGCAGGAGGAAGCAGCCAATACCTTCGGCCTTGGCAATGAGTCTATTTTTGAAACCGCTGCGGAAATGCTGGCCGCTCCTCGGCTTGCGGACATTATGGTTGTGGCAACCCCAGATGACGACCACTATCAAACCTCCATGGCTGCGCTTAAAAAAGGTTACGACCTGCTTCTTGAAAAACCCATCGCCATAACAGAGAGCGAGTGTATAGAAATCGCCCGCACTGCCGAAAGCCTGGGCCGCAAGGTGATGGTATGCCATGTGCTTCGGTATTCGCCGTTTTTCAAGTACATGAAGGACATGATTGACGATGGAAAAATTGGCGAGGTTGTGCACACTACTGTTATCGAAAACGTTGGCTACTGGCATCAGGCCCATAGCTTTGTACGTGGCAACTGGCGCAATTCTGCCGAGTGTTGCCCTATGATTTTGGCCAAGTGCTGCCATGATACAGACCTTATTCTGTGGCTGGTGGGCAAGAAGGTGAAGAGGGTCTCTTCCAATGGTGGGTTGTACTACTTCCGGCCTGAGAAGGCCCCACCTGGTGCGGCAAAGCGGTGTACTGACGGCTGCAAAGCCAAAGAGAATTGCCCTTATGACGCAGAAAAAATATATATCACCGACCCAGAAAACGGAGTGGCCCATGGCAACCCTGGCTGGTATGTAAATGTGCCCGTAGCCCCCTTTACCCCTACTGTGGAAAATGTACGCAAAGCCCTTGAAACCGGGCCTTATGGCCGTTGTGTATTCCACTGCGACAACGATGTTGTGGATCATCAGGTGGTTAATATGGAGTTTGAAGACGGCGCGACGGCCCATCTTACAATGACTGCGTTTTCTCATCATTCCTACCGATACTTGCAGATTATGGGGACACTTGGGGTAATCGAGGGGGATATGCGGGATCATATTATTAAGCTGACGCCTTTTGGCGGAGAGACGCTGGAGATTGACACCCAGGTTGAATGCGCTATTGCGGGCCATGGCGGAGGCGATATTGTTATGTTTGAAGATTTGCTTGACTATGTTTCCGGTGATGAGAAGGCCCTTTCTCTTACTTCTATAGGCAAGTCTTTGGACAGCCATTTGGTGTGCTTTGCGGCTGAACGGTCTCGGGTTAGCGGCGGCGGAGCCCAGGAAATACGGTAGTAGTGCAATTATCTATAACTATGGCTTGGGCCGTTGGGGAGGGACATATAATGCATTTGGAGTTTAAACCTGATTTTGCGGCAGCTAGGCAAACATGGGGAGATTTTTGGGAAGGCAAAAATAAGCGGCCACTGATAGAGATAACCATCCCAAAGCCTGGCATAACCCCTACCCCAAGGCCCAAGTACATGGCAGGCTGTGACGGCAACTTCGAGCCTGTAATTGACCAAGCCCTGGCCTGGGCAGATTCTCATGATTTTATTGGCGAGGCGATACCTTTTTATTTTGTGGAATTTGGGCCGGATACCTTTGCGGCTTTTCTTGGAGCAGAGCTTGTGCCCTCACTTGAACATGCCACTAGCTGGTGTCAGCCCTTTGTTAAGGACTGGGATGATGTGGAGATAAAATTCCAGCCTACAAGCGTCTGGTGGCAGCGGACGGCGGAGTTTATCACAGCCCTGCGCAAGCGCTGTGATGGCAAGTTTCTGGTTGCGCCGCCACTGCTTTGCGCCAACTTGGATGCCCTTGCCGCAATCCGCGGAATCGAGAATCTTCTTATGGATCTTATAGAATGCCCCGAAAAAATAAAGCGGGCCCTTGATGACGTAAATCTTGCTTATTCTCAGGCCTTGGATGAATATGACAAGCTTCTGGATACCAAAACATATGGCAGCATCAACTCTGAGGGATTTTACACGCCGGGCCGTCACAGCCGGCCGCAGTGCGATATGTCAGTGATGATAAGCGAGGATATGTTTAAGGAATTTGTTATCCCGGCGCTGGAATATGAGGCGTCTAAGGTAGATGCATTTGTATATCATTTAGACGGCCCCGATGCCATCAAGCACCTGGAGGCCCTTTGCGCTATAGAAAACTTGGTCTTGATAACCTGGGTTCCTGGCGACGGCCACAAGCACAAGAACTGGGATTGGCTCCACGATAAAATCGCAGGCTTGGGCAAGGGTTATGGAGCGTATGTCGGTGACCATGACAGAATCCGGCATCTGGCACAGGAGCCTTATGGTAATAAGCTTGCGCTTACTACTACTGCGGCTAGCCGTGCTGAGGCTGAGGAGTTAATTGCGTCTCTTGAGAGATGATGTTTTTGTACATTTGACAATCTTGCATAAGCCCCGCAAGAGAAGGGCGGTATAGCGTTTCGCCGCAAGCTACGGCTGATGCCAGGAAGCCTCAGGCTTGGGAAAATGCCATTTTTTTCGGATTATCATCCGCAAAAATGGCGTTTTCCCTAGCGCCTGAGTCTCCCTGTCGCCTTCGCAACAGCGGCGAAACGCTATACCGCCCTTCTCTTGCTGCACCTTCGGCTTGCTGGAGATAGGATATAAAAAGGCGGACTGTGAAACCTTGATCTGTTAGCAGCTTGCTAGAGACAGGATATAAAAAGTCTTACAAGGAGATGAACATCTATGGCTATCTTGTTTGATGAGAAACATAGCGCGATAACAATTGAGACCGCTAACTCTACTTACCAGATTGGGATTGGGAAGTATGGTTTTTTGCTGCATTTGTACTATGGGAAAAAGGTCAGCGGTGACATGGGTTATTTGATTAATTATCGAACCAGGGCTTATTCTCTTAACCCTTTTGATTCGGGAACGGATAGAACGTTTGCATTGGATAACCTGCCTTTTGAGTACCCTTGTTACGGATCAGGGGATTTTCGTCCGGCTGCGTTTAATATGAAAACTAATGCTGGCGTGTACGGTTGCGACTTGCGATATGTGTCTCATCGGGTTGTGCCGGGGAAGTATGCCATACCTGGGCTTCCTGCGGTTTATGTTGATGAAAGTAAGGCTGTGCCACTGGAAAACAAAATTTCAATGAAAAATGAGCCATTGGAAAGCAGTGCAAAAACGTCTGTATGTAAATCCGAGACACTGGAGATAGTTCTTGCAGACCCTGTGGCTGGTGTTGAAGTGACCCTTTTATATGGCGTGATTGAATCTCTTGACGTAATCACTCGTGCCACCATCGTTAGAAATACGGCTGCGTCAGATATCGTAATCACCAAGGCCTTAAGCGGATGTTTGGACTTCACTCATGGCGACTTCGACCTACTCCACTTTCCTGGCAAGCAGGGCATGGAGCATATCCAAAAGCGTGCTCCTATAATCCAAGGAAAGCAGAGCTTCGGCAGCCTGCGGGGTGCATCCAGTCACCAGCACAACCCTTTTGTCATCCTGGCAGACAGCAGCGCCAGCGAAGACACTGGTTCTTGCTATGGCATGATGCTGCTATACAGTGGTAATTTCATCTGCGAAGCTGACCGGGATCAATATTGCAAAACCCGGATATCCATGGGCATCCAGGATGAGATGTTTGAGTATACTCTTAAGCCAGGGGAGGCTTTTCATACTCCTGAGGTTGCATACGCGTACTCTCATAGCGGCCTTGCTCATCTTTCTCATACGTACCACAAGCTCGTAAGCCATCATATTGTCCGGGGCCCTTATCGTGACATAATGCGCCCTATTCTTGTAAACAGCTGGGAGGCAGCATATTTCGATTTTGATGGTGAAAAGCTTATTGCCATAGCTCAAAACGCCGCGAAACTTGGCGTTGAAATGCTGGTGCTGGATGATGGATGGTTTGGCAACCGCAGGGCAGACGCTTCCGGCGGCCTTGGGGACTGGTATGTAAACGAAGAAAAACTGGGGATGCCCCTATCCGCAATGGTGGATGAAATCAATGGCTTAGGCATGAAATTTGGTATCTGGATAGAGCCGGAAATGGTCTCCACAGACAGCGGCCTATACCACGCCCACCCAGACTGGGCATTTGCCGTCCCAGGCCGTGGCCCAGCATGGGGCCGGAATCAGCTGGTGCTGGACTTTTCCAGAAAAGAAGTTGTGGACAATATTTTCAATCAGATAGCCGCTGTAATGGATTCTGCCAATATTGAGTACATCAAGATGGACATGAACCGCAGCTTAGCCGATATATATTCCCATGGGGAAACCTATCAAAACGCCGGGGCAACGATGCACAAGTTTGTGCTGGGGGTATACGACTTTCTTGAGCGCATGAATACCCGCTACCCCCATGTCCTAATTGAAGGATGCTGTGGCGGCGGCGGCAGGTTTGATGCCGGGATGCTGTACTACACACCCCAAATCTGGTGCAGCGACAATACCGACGCCATAAGCCGCCTAAAAATACACCACGGTACATCCTTTGGGTATCCGGCGTCAGCTATGGGGGCCCATGTCACCACTGTGCCCAACCACCAAACCGGCAGAAGCAATATATGTATCAACACCCGTGGGGCCGTGGCTATGTCTGGTACGTTTGGCTACGAGCTTGACCTGGGCAAGCTTACCGCGGACGAGCAGCAGGCAGTTAAGCAACAAGTAGCAGACTATAAAAAATACTGGCATCTAATCCACCAAGGACAATACTATCGGCTAACAGACCCAAATAAAAACTCTGCCTTTGCCGCATGGGCCTACGTGTCGGAAGATAAAAGCGAAGCTCTGATGAATGTGGTAAACCTGGAGGCCCAGTGCAATCCCCAGACTTATTACATTGCGCTAAAGGGGCTTGACCCGGATGCCATGTACAACATAAGTGTGCCCGGCGCTGATGATTCAAATCAAGATAAAATGCCCACCCATGAGACAACACAGGTGAGCAATATATACAGCGGCAGTGCCTTAATGTATGGCGGGCTGCCTGTGCCGACATTCCGCGATGAGCATCAGTTGTGGCAGGTGCACATCAAAACGGCTGGCATTGCTGCACAGTGACAGCAATTAATGATGCCAGCGTGAAAGTGTTGCTTATAACGCCGCCCTCGCTACAACATCTTTAACAACAGCAGCGTCAACGGGCCGTGGATTACACTTGATATGCCCGGTAGCCTGGGTGACAAATTCTACAGTCTTGTCTAAGCCTGCACTGTCCAGTTCCGCTCCAACTGCCGCCACAAAGGGCCTAATGGAAGTTGCTGTGCCAACTGTTGAAATAAGCTCTTTAACCTTTTCAATTGCAAGCTTGGCATTTTCTGCAGATTCACCCTTTAGCTCTAGACCAAGAGCTCGGCCTATTTCGCAGTATTCCTTCACACAATTATCCAGATTAAACTCCATGGCATAAGGAAGAAAAATAGAGCAGGCCTCCCCATGAGGGATTTTGAACAGCCCGCCAAGAGGCTGTGCAATGATATGGGCCAACCCAATACCTGCGTGAAGGGCGCACCCGGCAAAGTAGGATGCATACAGCATATCTGCCCTTGCGTTCATGTCCGTGCCGTCGGCCACAGCGCTGGCTAAGCTTTTGCCCACAAGCTCTATTGCTTTAAGGCTATACATCTTTGTGTAAACGTTTGCGTTAAGGGATACATAGGATTCAATGCCGTGGCTTAGGGCGTCAATGCCGGTAAAGGCTGTGACTTTGCTTGGCAAAGCCACTGTCACTGCCGGGTCCAGGATAACCGTGGCGGCTATCATGTGAGGGCTGTAGAAGCTTTTTTTCAAGTCCAGTTTCTTGTTGCAGATTACGGCGGTCTTTGTTGACTCTGACCCAGTGCCTGCCGTGGTTGGAACCATAATCAAGGGCAAAGACGGCATGGATATACCCCGGCCTTGCATCTGATATTCTTCGGCTGTGCCGCCGTTTGTGGCAATCATTGCGGCGGCTTTGGCGGCATCCAGTACGCTGCCGCCCCCTAGGGCAAGGACTGCATCGCATTTGTTTTCATTCATAACGGCGGCAAGGCGGTCTACTATTGTAAGATCTGGCTCGTCTTGTACAATGTCGCATATATATGTGTCAGCATTGGCCTTGCCGGCAGCACTGATTACATCTTTTAGGGCAGGTGCGTCCTGGCTGTAGGCAAGTATGAATAGCTTTCGTGCATTTATGGCTGTGATAACATTTTCAACTTGCGAAATAGAACCTTCTCCACAAAAAATATTTCTATTATGTGTAATTTCAAACATATTTTTCACCCCGTCATGTTGTATTCATGTTACATACATAGTACGCCTAAGGGGGCCAAATGTCAATAATATGTGGAAAAGGTTGACTCAGGGAGACATGGATTATACTATACGTATGCAACATGTATAGTCAGTGTACTCTGCTTTTGTGAGACTATATAAAAGATTTTTGGAGTTGGTGCGCCTGCCACACCCCGGCGAGGTGATACCAGCAGCTTGCAATAAAATTTGAGAAATATCGGCACTGCCGGAATGGAGACTAACATGAGCATCATTAAACTTAAAAATGAAGCCACAGGCTTGGACAATGAATCAATATACCAGGCTCTAAGGCAATCATTAGAGAGCAGTTCACTTAAAGGAAAAACCCTGCGCAAGGTGCTGCTAATCCCCCCTGACAGTACCCGGGCATATTCCGGTGCGGGGCTTATCACTGCCATGTATTATCAGATATTTTCGGAAGCTGGGGTTCATGTTGATATTCTGCCGGCTCTTGGTACTCACGCGCCTATGACCCGGAAGCAGCAGCTAAGCTTTTTTGGCGATATCCCCGAAAGCCGCTTCTTGGTGCACAACTGGCGCGACGGCGTAACCACCTTGGGGGAAGTACCTGGGGCTCTTGTAGAGCAAGTATCCGAGGGATTTACCAATAAAGCTATACCTGTGCAAGTGTCAGATTATATGCTAGACCCTTCCTATGACCATATATTTTCTATTGGCCAGGTAGTCCCCCATGAGGTGGCTGGCATGGCCAACTTTACCAAAAACACGGCTATCGGCTGCGGCGGCAGCAGTTTTATCAACGCCTCACATATGATAGGCGCAGCCTACGGAACCGAGCGCATTATGGGCCGGGCAGATACCCCCGTGCGGAAGCTGTTCAACTATGCAGAGGAAAACTATATTTCCAAGCTGCCACTGACATATATCCTAACCGTTACAAACCTGACTGCGGATAAAACGGACATTTTGGCTCTATACATCGCTGCCGCTGGCAAGGATGGAGCCGAAGCTTTCAATGATGCCGCCGCACTTAGTGCAAAATGGAACATTACCTATGTAAAAAACCCGCTAAAAACCTGTGTAGTATGGCTGGACGAGCACGAGTTTCATTCCACATGGCTGGGAAACAAGGCGGTATACCGCACCCGCATGGCAATGGCAGAAGGCGGGCGGCTGATAATATTGGCCCCAGGGGTAAGCACCTTTGGCGAAGACGCAGAGAACAACCGTCTCATCCGCAAATACGGATACACGGGCCGCTTGAATATTCTAAATCTAATTAAAACCCAAGAAGACCTGCAAAAAAACCTTTCTGCCGCGGCCCATATGATACATGGTTCGCCGGATGGGCTATTCGAAGTAGTATACGCCGCGCCGCTCTTAAGCAAAGATGATGTGGAGGGTATCGGCTTTACGCACATGGGTTTTTCCCAGGCTATGGAGCTGTATAACCCGCATAGCCTAAGCCCTGGGCCAAATATACTGCCCTCTGGCGAGGAAGTTTACTACATCCCTAACCCTGCCTTAGGACTGTGGAAGCTTACCTCTTAGCACCTGGATTATTTTGTTTACACATGTAGCCATTGATACTTTTGCCAAACCTTTTTAAGCTTTGCAATCACTGGCTTTGCATGGGATTTTCGATGCACCAATGAAGCCGGAAATCTCCACAGGGTTCACGTACAAAGCTTGCCGCAATCTGCACCTTGCCCCAGCCACAATCAACCCTTTATCCCCATTGCCGACACATGTCCTAATAGTCCGGTATTTAGTCTGTATATTTCTTATGACTTACTACTGCCAGTTGTATAATTGCCACATAACCGCACCGCAAGGCAAGGATTAGTATAAACAAACGGGCAACGCCCTATTAAAGGAGGAAATAAAAAGCATGGAGAAAATCGTAAAAACCCCAGTACCCGTAGCCGGCATGGGCTGGTCTGTAATCGGTGAAGAAGAAATTGCCGCTGTAACTAAAGTACTGCAAAACCCAGGCAACCTCTTCCGCTACATGGAAGGCAGCCAATGCGATGTGCTGGAAAAAGCCATCAAAGAAAAAACAGGCGCAGAGTACGCCCTCTTTGTGGCCTCGGGCACAGCCGCCCTTGCCTGCTGCCTGTCTGCCTTTGAAGTAGGCCCTGGCGACGAAGTAATCGTGCCCGGCTACACTTACATCGCCACAGCCGCCGCCGTTATAGATGTAGGCGCCGTGCCGGTAATCTGTGAAATAGACGACTCTCTAGGCATGTGTCCAATCGACCTGGAAAAGAAAATCACCTCACATACCAAGGCCGTAATCCCAGTGCATATGCAGGGCATCCCCGTGCGCCTGGATGCAATCCGTGCCATCTGCAAGAAGCATAACCTCCTTATGTTTGAGGACTGCTGTCAAGCCATCGGCACAAAGTACAAAGGCAAATGGGTAGGTATGGAAGCCGATGCCGCAGCATGGAGCACCAACTTCTTCAAAACCATCACATGCGGCGAAGGCGGAGTATTCCTTACCAACAATGCCGACGCTTTCCAACGCGGCGTATACCAATCCGACTCCGGCATGACCATGTGGAAAACCACCCTCCCCCTAACCAGGGAAATCAAGCCTTACTCCCGCTCCGGCGTGCGCGGCAACGAAATCGCTGCCGCAGTGCTAACAGCCCAATTGGAAAAACTTGATGGAATGCTAACCCACACCCGCGCCCTCAAAAAGCGCCTAATCTCAAAGCTTAACAAGCCAATAAACTACAAGCTGCAACACGTAGATGACCCAGAAGGCGACAGCGGCTTCTCCTTCACCATGATCGCCACCGACCGCCATGTAGCCGAAAAACTGAACAAAATGATGGTAGAAACCGGCCTGTCCATAGGCTCCGTATACAACGAAGGCTTCCCCGACCGCCACGTATACGCCCACTGGGATCCCATCATCAAAAAGCTATCCGCAACCCCAGCCGGCTACCCCTGGGCAGACCCAGCCTATAAAGGCAACGTGCAATATTCCGCAGACATGTGCCCAAATACCCTAGACATCCTGCAACGCTGCCTGCGGATTACCCTAAATATCAAAATGACCGAAGCCAATATTGACGAGTTTGCTGAGGCCATTAATGCAGTAGACGCAGCCCTGTAAGAAAAAATACGGTCTCGCCAAGATGACACATTCCGGCGAGACCGTTTTATTTTGCATTTTGGTGGGGGTAGATTGTTGACAGCAATCTTTACGTATACTCACCCTACATAATATTAGGCACAAACGCACCGCCCCGGCACTGCTTCAAGTAATTAAGGGCATGAACCTGTCCGGTAAGCTCAAGCTCTTGCCGATAAATAGGGTCATGATGCCCCTCAATATCAATTGTGCCTTCAAAGCCAGACAGCATAAGTATGGTCAAGACTTCTGTCCAATTGATATCCCCAAACCCGGGAGTACGATGCCATACATAGGGCACTTCTGACCGTGTGCCATACTCCTTTACAACATCCCAGGCAATATTCGCGTCCTTGCCATGTAGGCAAAAGATTTTCTTTGCCCACTTTCTTAGCTGGATGATGGGATCTATCAGCTGAACCATCTGGTGGCATGGCTCCCATTGCAGGCCAATATTATCGCCCGGCAGGGCTTCAAACATCATATCCCATGCCCTTGGGCTAAAGGCAATGTTCCAGTCGCCGGTTTTCCAGTTGCCACCCATTTCGCAGTTCTCAAAGGCGATACGGATGCCTTTTTCTTGAGCATTTGCCGCCAGTGGGCCAAAGACTTCCTTGTACTTTGGGATGGACTCCGGCACAGGACATCCTGCTACCCGGCCTGCAAAACCGGCTACGATGTCTGTGTTAAACAGATGCGCCGAGTTTATCAGCATGTTCCAGTATTCCCGGCTTTTTTGGCCATTTTCATCGTCTTTTAATGCATTACCGTACATGCATAGGTTGGACACACCACAGCCCGTGCCCTCAAGGGCCTGCAATAGCTCATGGGCTACCTTGGGCATGTCATATTCCTTGTCAATGAAGAACATTACAGAGAAGGTTTCAAAGCCTAGATCTATGAGCTTCGGAATCCTGTCTATCTGTGAGGGATCCATCATGGCCCCGATTTTTATTTTGTGCATAAGCCCTCCTTGGGTTACGTAGCCTATTTGCTGTACTCTTTAACCCTGCGGCGCAGGCAATCTGCAACGTCTACAGACTGTAGGCAGGTTTCCAGGCCACCTGTCGGCATGTTGCCGCTTTTTATGGCGTCAAAGAAATAGGCGTTTTCGTGATAAAAGCCTGTGTGAACATATTCGTAATCCCAGGAAGATGCATCATTTGTACATGATGATTCTTCGCATGATGATACATTCTCCCATGCGGCCTCTTCCAAGCTGGATAACTCTTTCCCATCCAACGTAAGCACAAGCTTGTTATCGACAAAGTATTCGAGACTACCTGCCCCGGCATGTCCGCCGCCAAAGGGCAGATTTACAAAAATAAAGCCCTTGACAGTATTGATCTCCATCCGCTCCGCCACTATGCCGGAGACAGGCAGAAAATCCAGGCTGACTATAATCCCGTTTTCCATAACCCCAGACATGTGGAAGTTGGCCACGGTTTGGCCATGCTGGGACAATGTGTTATATCGAAAATTTATATGCTTGTAATTGCTGCGGGTCACGTGTCTCACCAAGTCCACACCATGGATTGCGGTTGTGGAGAAGTCTGGGTCAAAACGGTTTGCCCGTTGCATCCTGTATGTTATGTCCATAACTTGGGACGTGCCGCCCATTTCATTTATTATTGTGCTTACCTTTTCCGTAAGGGGCATGTAGCGCCGATTAAAGGCTACTACATTGGGAATATTTCCAGCTGC
>Ga0123355_10001168_pt1 | contig 36399 bp, 41 predicted proteins | sample TergutEmb28metaG_3_FD_89872 | JGI IMG/M metagenome (GOLD analysis project Ga0123355, IMG submission 89872) | Embiratermes neotenicus P1 segment gut microbial communities from Petit-Saut dam, French Guiana - Emb289 P1 | ecosystem: Host-associated > Arthropoda: Insects > Digestive system > Gut ...
GCTGTCCAACGTGTCAGTGCAGAGGGAACCGCAGTCAGTTACCGCGCCATGCTGTTCTATCCCGCCAAAGCGCCCCATGATTACTACACGCGTGATTTCAAAGCAGGGCTATCCCTCTACACAGCGGGTGTACTGATTATGGAGCACTGTCCGGCGCTTCTGCCGGAGCATTTCCGCTTTGTGCGCGGTGTGGTGGATTCTTCTGATTTATCCCTCAACATCTCTCGTGAGACCTTACAACAAGACCGCCAAGTGCGGACAATTGCGTCTAGCTTGGAGAAGAAAATCAAGTCCGAACTGGGTCGCCTGCGTGATCATGAGTCCGAGATGTATGAAACCCTCTTCCAAAGTTTTGGTTTGCAGATGAAATATGGTGTGGTGCAGGATTATGGCGCGAAAAAGGATTTGTTAGCTGATCTCATCCTCTTCTACAGCGCAAAAGAGGAGAAGCTCATATCCCTCCAAAGCTATGTGGACAATATGCCTGAAGAACAAAGCAGCATCTATTACGCCTGCGGCGAAAGCGCGGACAAAATCGCTGCACGTCCCCAGTTGGAGCTTGTGCGAGACAAAGGCTTTGATGTCCTCTACATGACAGATGAAGTGGATGAGTTTGTTGTCCAAATCCTTGGGCAATATGGCGAGAAACCATTCAAATCCGTCTATGATGACGATCTTGGTCTGGTCAGCGAAGAGAAAGAGAAAGAAACAGAGGCACTAGAAGAGACATATCGTCCTCTGCTTGACTTCATCAAAGAGTCTCTCAAAGACGAAGTGAGTGCTGTGCGTCTGACCCATAAACTAAAAAGCCACCCCGTCTGCCTCGGCACACAGGGCGGCATATCGCTGGAAATGGAAAAACACTTTGCCCACATCGCAAAGCAGCAGGGGACAGAGCCTGTTAAAGCAGAGCGTGTGCTGGAGCTAAATCCGGAACATCCGGTATTCAAAAAGCTCGAAGCGGCGTATGAGAAAGACAAAGACTCTGCGGCGAAGCTCTCCTTTGTCCTCTACCAACAAGCTTTGATGTTATCTGATCTGCCGGTGGAAAACATGGTGGGATACATGGAAGCGTTCTGGGATCTCTTAGCGGTTTGATCCGCTTCAAAAGACACGATCTGCGCATGGGATTTCAGTTTCACAGGCGGACCCTCTAAGGGTTGGATTGTGTGAACCGCAATACCTTGAGACATGGCATAGCGGATGGCTCTCTCAATGGGACCATCGGCTATGTTGTCGTATAGGGCGATCAGGCGGTTGGACGTGTGAATTACTTCCCTTGTACGGCGAGACAGACAGCCTGTGCTATAGTGATCTTGCAAGTAATGCACCTGATCAGCAAAGGCAAGACAGTCGGAATATCCCAAACGCCAAGTTTCCGCCAAGTGATCAATCTGCGCTTTGTAAGGCAGATAGCAATGGAGCTGGATGTGCGGAAACTGTGTGTCCCGCAAGCGGATAATCCGCTCGGCAGCCCAAATGTCCGCACCCAGACGCATACCGACACGAAATTGGTAAAACCCATCGTTGATCGCTTCCCGCAGCTCTCTTTCGATGGCTTGTCCCATAAACGTTCGATGGAGCGGGAGCGCATCCGGATTAAGCTGCCGTGCCCCCATGCAGACGATGCTGCACGCAGTGTGTTCAATATGCATGGTATCCCATCCCTTGTGTATCTATTTTGCTTTCATCCTACCTTATTTCCCAGAAGAAACTTGTAGTTTTTTCGGGAAAGGCTCGAAATAAATCGACAATCATCTGGAAATGACCGGAAAGGGAACTATGGACAGAGGGAAATATGACTTAACTGAAGGGAATATTCTGCGCCGCATCCTCTTAGTGGCATTGCCGCTGATGGGTACCCAGTTTATGGTCATGGCCTATAATCTAACCGACATGTTCTGGCTGGGTCGCGTTGGGCGCGATGCCGTTGCTGCGACAGGAACTGCTGGGATGTATATCTGGCTCTCCGTCGCTTTTATGCACATTGGGCGCATGGGTGCGGAGATTGGGGTCAGTCAATATTTGGGGCGTGGAGACAAGCAAGGCGCGCGGGGTTTCTCGCAAAACGCCCTGTTTTTGGCAATTGTATTTGGCATCGGATATGCGGTCTGTGTGATTTTGCTGCGCTATCCTTTGATCGGATTCTTCAATATCTATGAGCCCAGCGTGACCGAGGGCGCAAAGACCTATCTCAAAATCGTTGCTTTTGGTATGCCCTTTGCTTTTGTAGATGCCGCAATCTCCGGCACATTCAACGGCTCCGGCAATAGCCGCGTGCCTTTCATTATAAACGGTGCGGCTCTTACAATAAACATGATCCTAAGTCCGCTGCTGATCTTCGTGTTCGACCTAGGGATCGCAGGTGCCGCCTTTGCCACAGTGATCGCACAAGCCCTGGCGATGACAGCAAGTCTTATTGCGCTGCGTTTTGCCTCCATCCGACCCTTTGGCGACATGCGCCTGTTCCACAAGCCGGATATAGCGAAGATCAAGCAGATCTTCCGCTGGGTGGCGCCGATTACAGCAGAATCTGCGGCCTTTACTTTCCTCACACTATTCATTGCCCGCTTTGTTGCCGCTTTCGGTGCAGATGCCATGGCGGTTCAGCGGATCGGGATACAAATTGAGAGCATCTCCTGGATGATAGCCGGCGGATTTTCCAGCGCCCTCACCGCATTTGTCGGGCAGAACTATGGACGCGGACGCTATGACCGCATACACAAGGGCGTATCTCTGGGTATGCGCTGTATGCTCCTGTGGGGTGTGGTGGCAACAGTGGGACCTCTCATCTTTGGGCGGCAACTGTTCTGGGTTTTTATCCAAGACGAGGCAGTGGTAGAAGAGGGCATCCGTTTTTTGCGCATCCTCAGCGTGGCACAGGTCTTAATCTGCTTAGAGTTCTGGGCAGTAGGCGTATTTCGCGGTTTAGGGAAAACAATTCCGCCCTCAGTTTCCACCATTACAGGGAACACCCTGCGGATTCCCTTGAGCTATTTCCTGAGCCAAACCGCCCTTGGTGTAGCCGGACTCTGGTGGGGACTTGCCATGGGCGCCAGTCTGCGGGCGGTGATTTTGATTGTGTGGTATCGGGTTTATGCCAGAAAACTGCCCAAAGAGGCAGAGGTCTTGACCTCCTAGGCGCGCGCATTGTGCACGCGTGTATCAATCATAATCGGACACCATGTATGGTGTCCCTACGTATGGTCACGATATATCGTGACCGATGCCTAGGGCGATAACAACATCGTCGTAGGGGCGGCTATTAGCCGCCCGCGGGCGATTGATAATCGCCCCTACATGTGCATTGTTGTAAGGGACACCAGAGGCATCGTCCCCAGCACAAGATGAATGAAACATCCAACCACCAACCCATCTTTCGGATTACGCCGAGAGATGGGTTTTTTCTTACCCCGTGGTCATACTCCCTTTGGGACATGCATACATATGGGACAAGAACAAAAGAGGTGAGAGTGATGGAAAAAACAATCCGGCTCATTAGCCGCTATGACGAAGCCGTGGAGCTGCTCCCCTATCACTTGCGGGGACAGGCAAGGTTGATTGACGAGATGGACAAGGCAAACGCAGAGGAGTTCCGTCTGCGCATCGGACATGTGCCAACGGTTCTGCTTCCAGAGGGGGAACGTCCCATGGCACGAACACCGGTAACGGCACAGGATTTGTCAGCAGTATTGGAGATTGCCTCCCTCGCCTCTGTCCATACCGTGCGGGATAGTTTGAAGCAAGGGTACATCAGCGCCAAGGGCGGTTTTCGTGTGGGACTTGGCGGACAGGCTTCTGTGCGAGATGGGGAAGTGACAGGCTTTCTGCATCTAGGTTCCGCCGCGATTCGGATCACGAAGGAGATACGTGGTGTGGCAGACACACTTTTGCCTCAGATCAAAGAGCGGGGGCTGATTTTATCTACTCTCATTCTCTCTCCCCCCGGCGGCGGGAAGACGACAGTGCTGCGGGATCTCGTCCGCCTTGCCTCTGACAGTGGTCGGCGTGTCTCTCTGGCGGATGAGCGTGGAGAGATTGCAGCGTTGAAAGAGGGCGTTCCTCAGATGGACGTGGGTTCACGGACGGATGTACTCTCCGGCTGTATCAAAGATCAGGCGGTGATGATGCTTCTTCGCACGATGAACCCAGAGATCATCGCTATGGATGAGATCACCGCAGAAGAGGACGCAAGAGCCTTAGAGCGCGCCGCTTCCTGTGGAGTCACCCTCTTTGCAACGGTACATGGCTATGATCTGGACAGTCTGCTCAAGAAACCATTGTACCGTGCAATGATTGAGAAAGGACTGTTTGAACGGCTTGTCGTCATCAGCCGAGAGGCAAGCAGCCGTGCTTACATAGTCAAAGAGCTTGGAGGGACACTATGTTCCGTTTAATCGGCGCTCTCCTTGTAATCGGGGCGGCAGGTTCCTTTGGTGTGAACAGTGTATGGCGTATGAATCAGCGGGTACGAGCATTGCGTGGACTACTCACAGCCCTTGAGACGATGAGAAGCGAGATCTGCGACCGGATGACACCCCTGCCGGAGCTGATTGACCAGCTCTGTCACGAGACTGCACCGCCTGCAAAGGGGCTGTTTTTGCGGCTTCGGCAGACAATGGGCGAGCTTGGCATCCAGCGTTTTTCCGCCCTCTGGAGCAAAGTTGTGAATCAGGCTCATGAACTGGAACTGCACGAGGGTGAGCGGCAGGTACTCTCTGACCTTGGAAAAACACTGGGTCGCTACGACATCGAAAACCAGCGGCATGTGATCTCTTACACTTTGCGGCGCTTAGAAGAGTATCTGGTACAAGCGGAAGAGACAAGACGGACACAAGGGAAAATACATGCGGTGCTGTCCCTGACAGCAGGTGTGTTTGTGGTGCTGATATTGCTGTGAGGTGTGATGGATGTTTGTAGAAAGGTACATAGGCTCCTTTTCCAAAGGAGCTGTCAGCGTAGCTGACTGAGGATTATCCTTTCCTTATCATGGTCTGTTGCTAATAGCGAGAAATCCTCCGTCAGGCTTCGCCTGCCACCTCCTTTGGAAAAGGAGGCTTTTATCCCATCACCCCCTATAATACTACCAAAGAGGTGATACTCCATGATAGACGTAGACCTGATTTTCCGAATCGCAGCGGTTGGCATTTTGGTTGCGGTTCTACATTCCTTGCTTTCCCGTGCCGGGCGGGAGGATCAGGCGCTGATGATCACCATTGCGGGGCTGATTGTGGTTTTGGTGATTGTAGTGCAGGAGATTTATAGTTTATTTGAACTCATCCGCCGCCTGTTTGGGTTTTAGCCGTGGATATCGTCATACGTATTGCCATTGCGGGAGTCGTGGGCTCTGTGCTCAGTCTAATGCTTTATCGAGGCGCGCCGGAGATCGGGCTGTTGCTTGCCATTGCCGCGACCCTTTTGATCCTTGTCCTCGGAATGCAGGTCATGTTCTCCATTCTTGACTTTGCCCGCATGTTGCAATATGCGGCGGCACTCTCTCCTGCTTTGCTCATGCCGGTGTTTCAAACCTTGGGCATTGGCATCCTCACCAAACTCTCTGCCGAAGTCTGCAGAGACGCAGGACAGGGTGCCATCGCAGGGGCGATTGAGCTATCGGGAACAATTGCGGCAATTTATATCGCACTTCCGCTCATGCAAATGGTGTTCGAGATGATCGGGAGGTTGTTATGAGACGTGTTTTTCTACTGGTATTCCTCGTGCTTCTTCTGGGTAGCTCCGCACAGGCACTCACCGAAGAGGAATTGTTTGCCTTGCAAGCGGAGGCGCTGGATACACATCAACTGGAATCCTATCTCCCCGACAACATTCCAATAGGAACAAGCTTCGAGGAAGGTCTCTCGCGGATTTGGCAACTTGTCCTCTCTCAACTGGGTTCTGTCTTTCGGGAGGCGGCGCGGAGTGCGGCGATTGTGATGGTGGTGGCGCTTCTGATCTCACTGGCGGGCAGCATTTATATAGGCAGCGGTTCTGATACCCCGGACTTTGTCTCTTTGGTAGGCGTACTTGCAATTGCCGGGCTTGCGATTGGATCATCCAATGCCTTTATCGGACTTGGTGCAAACACCTTGCAACAACTCGATCAATTTTCCTCCACCTTGCTTCCCGCAATGGCGGCAGCCGGGACAATGAGCGGGGCGGTCACTTCCGCTGCTGTGAAGTATGCGGGGACAGTGCTATTCATGGATATTCTGATGAGCGTGTCTGCACGGGTGGTTATGCCTCTCATCTATGCGTTCATCGCAAGCGCCATCGGGGCGGCGGCCTTAGATTCTAATGGGCTGCGCGGCACAGCAAGTCTTCTCAAGTGGGTGACCGGGGTTCTGATCACGACAATTATGATCAGCTTTGTGGGCTATCTCACGATAACAGGTGTGGTCTCCGGTTCGGCTGATGTTGTGACAACGCGGATCGCACGGACAACCATTTCCGCCGTCCTCCCTGTTGTGGGCGGTATTGTGGCAGATGCAGCGGAAACCGTCCTTGCCGGAGCCGCCCTTGTACGCAATGGGATTGGGGTAATCGGACTCCTTGCTGTTCTTGCCCTATGCCTGATTCCCATTTTGCAGCTTGGGGCGCACTATCTCATGTTCAAAGCGGCATCCGGACTTGCGGGCAGTCTTACCGATAAGCGAGTGGGCGGGTTGATTGGAGATCTTGGCACCGCTTTCGGTATGGTCATGGGACTTACAGGTGCGGGTGCGATGATGTTATTTTTCTCCATACTTTCCACAATGAGGATGGTGATTCGCTAATGACGGAACTCATACGCAATTGGGTGCTGGGACTGACTGCGGCTTCCTTTATCACAGGAATTGCCATGGCAATCGCCCCAAAGGGAAGATCGCGGGCGGCAACTGCATTGGTTTCCGGACTTGTTACCATCGTCGTACTCATCGCACCTATATTGGACTTTGACCATACTGCCTATATGCAAGATTTTGTGGAGACTGAAGTCTCTGTTACACTTCGCACAGAGGAGATGGAGAACGCTTCAAAAAGTCTTCAGGCTCGTATCATAAGCGAGCGGAGCATCGCATATATATTGGACAAAGCCGAATCGGTGGGACTTCCCAATCTAGACATTCGCATCCAGACAAAGGCCGGAGCAGATGGTTTTGTGGTTCCCTACGCCATCTACCTGACAGGTGAGTATACCTTAGAACAAAGACGTACTTTAGAGGCATATTTGGTCGGGACATTTGGTATCCCGATCCAGCGGCAGACTTGGAGTGTGACCGATGCGTGAGAAGCAGATTCCACTTGAGAGAGTCCGAAAAATTGCAGAAAAACACAAGTATGTACTCATCGTGCTCTTAGCCGGACTACTCATTATCCTCTGGCCCGGTAGCAGAGAGACATCTGACGATGCTTTGCCTGCTACAGAGCATACAGAAAGTCCCCTCAGCTTTTCGCTGCTTGAAAAAGAACAACGCATTGCCCATGCCCTCTCTCAAATTGAGGGTGCGGGAGATGTGATTGTGGTACTGAGTCTACGGACGTCATTAGAACAGGAGGTGGCCATTGATGAAGACAGCGCCGGACGGCGCGAGACTGTTACCATCTCTACAGGCTCAGGCACCCAGCGTGAAGTGACACTGCGTTATCACTATCCCGAATTTCGGGGTGCTTTGGTCGTGTCCCAAGGGGCAGACGATGCCTCTGTTCGTTTACAAATCACCCAAGCCGTGGCGGCACTTACAGGACTTGGGACAGACCGCATTACCGTGACCAGAATGCAAAATCAATATTGATTCAAGCAATAAAAGGAGGAACTACCTAATATGAAAGCTTTCAAACGCAATGCAGTCATCGTAACCGTACTCTTATTCGTGGGTGTGGCAGTGTATCTCAACTGGTCCTACAACAGAGGGCAAGATCTAGCGGCAAATCAGCCCATAGAAACAGTTACACCACGCCCCGGAGATACAGGTGCCGGAGAACCTACTCAAGCCCAACAAGCTGAGAGTGAAAAGCAAGAAAGCGGCGAGGAAGACCGTGACCTTGCAAGTCTCTATTTCGGCGAGCCTGCTACATCCACACTCTCCGCTACTGCCATCAGCTACTTCGATTCCGCCCGCCTCACCCGCGAGCAGGCAAGAGATTCAGCCACCACCTTGCTCCAAGAAGCGGCTGCCATCGGCACGGCGTCCCAAGAAGAGATTGACTCAGCCCTGGCGTCCATCACTGCCATGGCAAACTTTGCCCTACAGGAAGCACAACTTGAAAACATTCTCATGGCAAAAGATTTCGAGCAAACTGTGGTCTTTATCCGCAATGAGGGTGTCAGCGTCATCGTAAGCGCCCCGCCCACGGGACTGAGTGAGGTTGAAGTAGCACGGATTACGGAAGCTGTGATCTCAGAACTAGGTGTGCCGGCAGAGTATCTTACGATTATCCCGGTGTCCTAACAAACGGACGCCATATATGGCGCCCCTACGTAGGGACACGATACATCGTGTCCGATGTGATACATTGTAGGGGACGATGCCCACATCGTCCCGCTCTTTCGATTCTGGTGCGGATTAGGGATACGGGATGCTCAGTATGCGTCTCTTATAATGACCAAGACGCACTCATAAGGCGGCGATGCAAACCGAGCGGGGCGATGTGGGCATCGCCCCCTACAGGTGACAGCGGGCGGACTGCCATCCGCCCCTACAACTACAGAAGACCGGTGCATACGCACCGGTCTTCTTCACGTCACATTCATCTTTCCTTGCTCCATCTGCTTGACCACGTTTTCAATCCGCCGCTTGGCATCCTCACCGGAGGTACATCCTTGGATATAGCCAATGGCTTCCCTCTTCTGTTGGACGCTCATACTGCCAAAGGTCGCAGCGGCGTTTGGATGCATGGTGAGTTCCATGCTGAGTCCCAGGGGAAGTTCGATCCCATCGGGTCCCTCGCCCATGCCGATGAAAGGCTCTTGCATCTGCCTCACACTCCTTTTGCGTCTAGCTTTTCCCAAATTTGTATGTTTATACATCCCCCATTTTGCATAAACTAAGGGCGCAAAATGGGGGGATGCAGTGTATGAAACAGAAAAAATGGATCAGCGTATTCCTTGGTTTCAATTTCGCCATTCTAGCCATCTTTGGCTGGCTTTTATTTCAAACAGTTACTATTTTACAAAATCGTATGGACACACTGTATGTCCTCACACAAGAAACCACGGCAGATGCGGAGATTGCGCTCTGTGACACGCCGGCTTTCGCGCCCATAGAGACAATTGGCGTAGATATGGCACATCAGCGCGCCATTGACTTCATGGGCTTTGGCAAACGGATTTTCTCACAGGTGGACTATGACGATCCTGTCTACAAATTCCACGCCCATGTGGATGGCGGCGAGCTCTTGGTGCAGATTTGCCAAATAAGCGGACAAGTTATACGTGCGGAAAATCCACGTGGGATACGCCACTCGAATTTGACCATTGCTGAGGGCTTAGAGGCCGCCAAGCAGGCACTTTTACGAAGCGGATATGACAATATGGTGTTCTCTCACTTCCAAGCGGGTGAACACACTGTTCAGTCAACATTTTCTCCTATTTGTGGGAGCTTCGCTCCGATTGAAGTGGTCATCGGTTTGGATAATGGGCGGATTGTGGGCTTTTTTACCAAGCAGTCAGAAGCATAGCCCGGGCATGTGCCGCAAATAGTATGGACAATCAAGATCTTTATCTTTGGAGGGAGCTATTATGCCAAACATGAGGCTGGGAAAACATACCATTGCCTTTGAGACACCGCCCCGACTGATCGGTCACGCCGCTGTGGCAGGCAAAAAAGAGGGCGCGGGACCCCTAGGCAATAGTTTTGACCATATCAGCATCGACTCCTATTGGGGTGAGGCAACTTGGGAAAGAGCAGAGAGCCAGATGCAAAAAATGGCATTCTCTCTCGCCGCTGACAAGGCAGGTATTCCCCAGCGACAGGTACAGTTCCTTTTTGCCGGGGATTTGCTCAATCAATGCATCGGCTCAAGCTTTGGAAGTCGGGACTCAGATATTCCCTTTTTCGGAATCTTTGGCGCATGTGCCACCATGGGCGAGGGAATCGCCCTTGCCGCCATGGCGATTGCGGGCGGATTTGCTGAAACCGCGGCAGCAGTCACGTCCTCTCACTTCTGTACCGCCGAGCGGCAATTTCGTTTCCCGCTGGAATACGGTGGACAGCGTACACCCACCAGCCAGTGGACGGTGACAGGCGCGGGGGCAAGCATTTTGGCGAAAGAGGGCTCAGGTCCCGGCGTAACCCATATCACACCGGGGCGGATTGTAGATGCGGGGATCAAAGACGCAAACAATATGGGTGCCGCCATGGCACCCGCCGCCTATGAAACAATCCGCCAGCATTTTGAGGATACAGGACGGACAGCGGATGACTACGATCTCATCCTCACAGGAGATTTAGGCGCACTTGGGCACGCTGTGGTAACAGATCTCTTTCAAAAAGACGGTGTAAGCCTACGCAACTATCAAGACGCAGGGCTTCTGATCTATGACAGAGAGGCGCAGCAGGTAGACGCAGGCGCATCCGGCTGTGGCTGTGCGGCGACTGTGTTAAACGGACATGTGCTAAACGCCATGCGAGAGGGCAAGTGGAATCGGATTCTGTTTTGCCCCACAGGGGCGCTGATGAGTACCACTTCTGCCCAGCAAGGCGAAAGCATTCCCGGTATTTGTCATGTCATTGCAATCTCGACCATCGGTTAAGGAGGAGAAACTCATGTTACAACTACTCATTCCCTTGGGCAAAGCCTTTCTGGTCGGTGGGATTCTTTGCGTCGTCGGACAGATTCTCATTGACCGTACGAAGCTGACACCTGCAAAGATTTTAGTAATCTACGTGGTTTCCGGCGTGATCTTGGGGGCTGTTGGTTTATATGAACCCCTTGTCAAGTGGGCAAGCGCCGGAGCTACGATACCACTTACCGGCTTTGGCAATGTTCTGGCTGCTGGGATGCGCAAGGCGATTGAGGAACAGGGCATCCTCGGCGTATTTAGCGGAGCATTCACCGCAGGAGCCGCCGGACTTGGGGCAGTGGTGGTGTTTGGATATCTGGCGGCGGTGGTGTTTCGCCCCCGTGATAAATCTTAGATTGTAGGGGACCTTGTATGCATCATGCTATATGCGTTCCCAATTTGTAGGGGCAGACCTTGTGTCTGCCCTGTCTGGCGAGTGTGCAGGGCAGACACAAGGTCTGCCCCTACAAACAGGAACGTAATTTCCAACTTGGATTTATGGGGCAAAGGCTGGTGGTTCGGGAATTTACATTTTGAAACAGGACAGACTGTTGTCACCTTTCATGTGATATGATTGGTTCAAAAAAGTGGAGGATACTTTGATGAACAATCTGATCATTCGTGATATTGAAGAAAGGGATTTGCCCACGCTTAAATCGCTGATTGCGGAAGCGTTTGGCGAGGGATGGAATCTTGGGCGTTTTGCGCACAATAATGATCTTACGCAGGCACTACTGAGCACCTATTTGAGCATTTTTTTAGAACCCAGCACATTTGGGAAAGTTGCAGAGATTGAGGGTGATGTCCTTGGCGTTGTCTTAGGCTCCGCAAAGGGGGAAGCCGAAACATTCAGGCAATTACAAAGGGATATCATGCCAAACGCACTTACGCTGTTGACTGCTACAGAAAATGAGCGTATGGATATTGTAGCGCATATATCAACATCCTTTCAAACAATCGGGCAACTTCTTGAACATAAGCTTGATACTTACGATGGGGCTCTGGAGCTTCTCATAGTTTCTGGGAAAGCGCAGGGACGAAAAATTGGGAAAGCACTATGGAATAAGGTTTCCGCCTATTTTCATTCTAAAAATGTAAAACGCATCTATCTCATAGCTGATTCAAATTGTAATTTCGGTTTTTATGACCACAATGGATTCTCGAAAGTGGATACCAAAGAAGCGGTATACAACTACACAGTAGGGCAAAAGAAAAATGAGATATTTTTATATGAATATGGGTTTTAGATTATGACTGTAGCATATGTTGACAATCATAAAAGACCAGAATCCTGCTGCCCACTTTAGGCAACAGGGTTCTGGTCTTTTTGACTGTAATGCACAGTAATCGCTTATACTGTGAGATAGTAAATTGTTAGCCATATAGAATTGTTGCATCTCTGCAATTTCATCTCTTGCTACATTGCACTACCGCAATACTCACAGCGTCCTTGCGCATCTGGGATGCACGAGGCTGCACACTGCCGACAGGTTTGTGCTGCCTTTGGTTTGTTGGCGGCGGCAAGGTCATCGCGTGCAGTCTGACGTGCGTTTGTCAATGCAGTCTTGATTTCATTTCCAAGATCTTCGGCTTGACGATAATCATGGTTTGTACGCCCAACGGCAGCACCCGCGCGGGCGCCGGTGGATTGCACCCTTATCGTCCTGTCGTTGATCCGAAAGCGGATTTCGTTAAACCATGGATGGTGTACATGGATGATACAGTCAAAATCGTAACTATATTCAAAGCGCGGTGGAGTATAGCTTACGCTTTTACCATCCTTGTCGTTTTGCGTTAGTTCACGGCTTCGTTCGCCTATTTCTATGTTGCAACCCGTAACCTGCGAAAAGTCCAATACATCTGGGTTCTCGTCTTCTAGCCTGCGTGCGTTGGACACGATGAACTTTCCGGCATCTTCATCCAGCAGAACCTTTGTCTCTTGACCCAATGTACGCGTGGTGCGGAATGCCGCAACTGCCGCTTTATTTTCCTCGCGGTATGCAAGCTGTGCGTTGATGTCTGCGACCGTGCTTTTTCTGCGTTCGCTGAAAAACGGCGAAAGCTGTTTCGCGCAATCTTTGCAGCAGTTGCCGTCTTCCAGTTTTCGATTTCCCAGCATCCCAATCTTCCCACCACAAATGTCACATGATTTTTTGGCAAACAATCCCATTTTTTATTCTCCATTTTCTTGATATAGTTACTACGCCCTAGGCGTATCGCATTCGGCACAAAAACGTCCGAGCTAACTTCTCTATTTTATCACAAGTCTGGAGAAATTTCTATATAATTTATTTACTTTATTTGTTAAGAGATGATAAACTGCGTGACCAGCTTTCTGCCTGGCACCACACCAACTCAGAATCACTCTCCCTCTCATTGCTGCATAAACTGGGAAGAAACGGAGGATATCTCATATGGATAGATTCGAGTCCCATGCAAAACCTGATCCCCCGCCTGCGGCATTGGGCGGCTTGTTTTCAAATTTGCCCTTTGGTCTTGATTTTTTGGAAAACAATTGGTTGATTGCACTCGTCATTATTGTTGCCGCTGTTGTATATTTCTGGCTTGGTCGTTCTGAGCTTGGTCTCTTTGATCTTTTGGGTGGTTTCTTTAAATAGCCTCCCATTGAAGAATCTCTTGATCTGTGGTATCCTTTTATCAGAACAAAAGAGAGGGAGCGCGTTCGATGAAGATGCAAGCGTCGGCTGAGAATTATTTGGAAGCCATCTATACCTTACATAAAAGCCGGGGCTTCGTTCGCTCGGTTGATGTTGCGCGTGACCTGGGCTACTCAAAGCCAAGTGTGAGTCGTGCGATGAAGCTCTTGCGTGAGAATCACTACATCGTCATAGATGAAGAGGGCGCAATCTCTTTGACCGAAACAGGGCTTGCGATTGCGGAAAACATCTATGAGCGCCACATGGTTTTATCTCAGTTTTTACAGTCCATCGGCGTTGCGGAGACGGTTGCCTTTGCGGACGCTTGCCGGATTGAGCATGTGATTAGTCAGGAGACATTTGAGCGGCTTCGTGCATTTGTGGATAAGCAAGATTAAAATACGCAAATTGTAGGGGCGGCTATTAGCTGTCCGCGGGCGATTGATAATCGCCCCTACAAAATTGACGTTCTCGCTACATTGCGGGACGCCCGGGATGACATTCTGCAATGTACAAGGTCGTCTGTAGGGGCGGCATTCTGCCGCCCGCCGACCCGCAGCAAACTGCGGGCGACAAAATGTTGCCCCTACAAAGGACGCGGATATAACAGCGGGACGCTCAGGTGTGCGTCCCCTACGAGGGCTTATATCAGACAAAGGCACGGCTGAGAAATCAGCCGTGCCTCTGTTTATTTCACAAACTATTTGCTAAAACAATACCAAAGAGATTGGCATTATAATTCCAATGGCAACAGCGGTTGCGACAACTACAATCACCGCGCCGTATTTGAATACATCTTTCGGTTTCACCCACTCTTCATTACTCCAGAGCATCGCGGCAAATACCGAGGCCGATGGCAATATGATGGAGTAGTGTAGCAAGAGAATCGTTACAGATGCCAAGGCCGGTAGGTTGACGGCGGCTTCTGCACCGAAGAACACAAGGATGGGCATAAAGGCAATCCCGATTACCATGGAGCTGGCAAAGCTTGTGATAAAGATTGCAACCAACAAGGTCAATACAAAGAGAATAAAGGCAGAGTGTCCGCCTAATACCGGCTCAAAGACTTGTGTCATCAGTGCCATCACGCCTGTGGCTTCATTTGTCAATGCGCTGGAGAGCGCCAGTGCCATTGCCACCATGATGTAAACATCCCAGTTGATGCTCTTTGCGGCTACCGCACCAAAATCTAAGATGGGTTCGCCCTTGACTCGGATCACACACATCGCACCGGTGAGTAGGATTGCCACACCGCCCGGTCCTAATGTGTTTAGTATCTGGGTTACACCCCAGCCATCGGGCAGAAATTGGGGAAGCAGCATGAGGAACACGAAGCCGAGCATACTGTAAAAATTGGCTTTTTGCAGTGGGCTCATGGGTGGCAGTGGGTCTCTTTCAAACATTTCGGTATTGACATTGGCTACCTTGGTCAGCTCGTCTTTCTTCAGCACGAGTTTCATAAACAGGCAGTAGATTGTCATGACAATGATCGTGTTGATAAAGCCAAGCAAGATATATTGCAGCGCCGGGACACCCAAGCCAGATGCCGTTTCAAAGGCACTCAAGATTGCCAGGGTAGAACCCGTAAACGGCAAAGAAGCCTGACCGGATATCGCACCCAGGAAAGTACCGATAACCATAAGAGTCGTGAACTTTTCGCCTTTTGTATAGCCCAATTCTTTCAATACGCCGTATAACACTGTCCACATGAGGATCAGGGCAGGCGTTACGTTTACAGCCACGGATAGTGCATAGGTGGCAAAGAAGAATACAAAGCTGAACACGATGGGTCTGTTGTTTAATACTTTTCTGGTTAAAAAGAATCTGGTGATATATTTTGTTGCTCCCACGTGCTGGGGCGAGCCGAACAAAATCATGGAGAAGAGCAACAAAATCGGTACACCGCCGCCGAAAGACATGGTTCCAACCTGTGCAAACGTTGCAAAATCTGTCAATGCAAAGGCGACAAGTCCTAAGAGGCTGGGCCATAAGAATCCAACAAAACACCAAAGCCAGATCAGACCGACGAACAAACCGACAATCTGCATCCCCACTTCGGTGAGCGGCTCAATCGGCGGGATGCCGATGTGACCAAAGAGAAACATCAAAAACAATCCGATCGCGCTGTGTATGTAGAACCATATACTCCTGTTCGTTTTCGTAAGCTGTGCCATACTACATTTCCCCCTTCATAATGCGCTCAAGCAACAAAAAACGTCCCTGAGCAAGTAAAAACCTGCTCAGGGACGAGAAATTTTCCCGCGGTACCACCCTGATTGCGACCTTTGTGCATCGCCACTTTCTTACGGAGTCCAAACAAACCCCTGCCCAGATCACGGTGGGCTTCCGAGTGTGCCTACTGAATCTCTTGTTCGACACACCAGCTCGGGAGTGTATTTCCATATCCGTCGGCACCTGCTTGCACCACCCGCAGGATCTCTAATCGTCCAGCGTCTCCGCCGGACATGCCAAGTGAGGACATCTTTCTCTCCGTCATTGCTTTTACATGTTAATGTATTATAGCGCAAAGGTGGAATGTTGTCAAGGAATTTTTCTTGGACTTGTGTGCTGTGGATGTCTCAATGGGAAATGCTTATTTTGTATTGCGAACCAAAAATTCGTCTATCGTTTTTACACCGTGTTCAAGAACCGCTTTGTAAACATCTATGCTTGTGTATTGCCCATATTCGTACTGATTTCTTTTAATTAGTTCTTGCTTAATTGACATGATTGTTTCTTTCAAGGCAGGATTCTTGCTTGTTTTTTCGTTAATACCAGTATAATAATTTTTCGCTTTCAAAATTTCTTCTTCACCCAAAAACCATAAATCAAAATTCCAAACTTCACCTGTGATTGTAGTTTCAAAGCCATGAAACCAAACGGTTTTACCATTGTCGTCTGCTTCTTGTTTTGCCAAATACCAAAACGGTTTGTATGTGCTAATAATGTATTGACTTAATTCGTGAAACAGCTCTAACGACATATTTTCATTCAAAATATAAATGTCCAAATCGTTCCACGCCATCATATCCATACAATAGCTACCGACTATGTGCGGCTCGCCATATTCTTTCAGCTTATTTAGCAGACCAAATTTATAAAGAAATTCGTCTGCTTGCTTTTTACGTTCCGTATTATTCATAATTCGCAACCTTTGCCTAATACTAAATTTGTTGCGTAAGGGCGAAACACCCGCCGCCTGCGGGCGGCACGGTAGATTATACTACTAAGTGCAACAAGTGAATAAAAAGAAAGACAACATGACCGCCGAGGTGTAAACTGTAGTTACCACACAACACCGTACACGGAGGCGATCATGAAGTCTTACACACATTTTACTTTGGATGAGCGGGTTTGTCTAGCCGGATTGATCAAATTGGGATTGAGTCAAACGAAGATTGCGTGTTTGCTGGGCAGAAACCGGTCTACCATCAGCCGCGAGATAAAGCGTAATTCGAACAAGGACGGAAAATACCACTACTGGCGTGCGTATGCACTTTACCGCTGGCGGCGGAAGAGGTGTGTTAGAAAGTTTGTACTACTTGAACCTGAGAAGCTGCGCTTTGTTCGTGCGTGTCTCGATAAATTTTGGTCACCGGAAATCATTAGCGCCCGCTGGAAAATGTCTGGGCGCAAGGGTCTTGCTCACACGACGATCTATCGAGCATTCAAGAAGAACCTGCTGCCGGGCTACAGCGCCAAGACTCATCTGCGGCGGCGTGGTCGGCGCAAAAACCGAAGAGGCGGCGCACTTCCCACACACAATTCCATTCACGACAGACCCCAGGAGGCGACGCTTAGATTGACACCCGGACATCTTGAGGGCGACACAGTTTACGGGGGGATAGGCAAAGGGTGTTTGCTGACGCTGGTTGACAGAAAGACCAGATTCTTACAAGCAGGCACAATCGAAACCCGCCATAGCGATGTGGTGGAAGAGGCATTCAAACGGGTTTTGGCAAACGATCAGTCCAAGAGCATAACTTTGGATAATGGTTCTGAGTTTGCAAACTTTTTGAACATTGAGAAGAACCATAACACGACTATTTATTTCGCTGACCCGCACAGTCCCTGGCAACGTGGGTCAAACGAGAACATCAATGGGCTCATTCGCTTCTTTTTTCCGAAGGGTACAGATTTTCTAAATGTTGCTCAAGATGAAGTAACACGTGTTGTTGAGCTAATAAACGATAGACCTAGAAAATGCCTCGGCTGGCTCTCGCCTCGCGAAGTCATCTGTTGCACTTCATTTGACAATCTACCCACCCTCTTTTCAAAAGAGGGTAGGGTTTTGGTCACGGCATTTTCGTCTTTAATCCCTGCCCTCTTTTGTAAAGAGGGTGGGTAGTCATACGCACCTCGAAAACCAATCTTAAGCTTTGGACCACTAAGCACTTAGTGCATCTCTCCCGCTTTCATCACCTTATGCGCCAAGTTCGAGCCAAAGCGGTAGAACAGATAGCTCAGCGCATCCGTCTCCCAGATCACCAAATCTGCCTTTTTACCCACTTCAATGCTGCCAACTGTCTCCCCTCGGCCAACTGCCGCTGCCGCATTTAGCGTTGCCGCTGTGATCGTTTCTTCCGGAGTCAAGCGATATTTCTGACAAGCCAGCATCATCGCAAACTGGAGATTCAAGCTGGGGCTTGACCCTGGGTTAAAATCACTGGCAACCGCCACTGCCATGTCCGCGTCTATCATCTTACGCGCCGGCGCATAGCCTTTATCCAGATAAAAACCTGTTGCCGGCAGCAACACCGCCACTGTTCCCGCCTTTGATAAGGCCTCGATGCCGCCGTCATTGCTTGCAATCATATGATCTGTCGAAACCGCGCCCAACTCCGCCGCAACTTCGGCACCGCCTAGTGCATCGATTTCATCAATATGGGCTTTGAGCTTCAATCCATGCGCTTTGGCGGCTGTTAGCACAGTACGAGTCTCTTCCGGTGTGAATACACCAGTTTCACAGAAAATGTCACAAAACTCTGCAAGTTCCGCCGCTTGCACCGCCGGAAGCATTTCTTCGCAGACTAGACGAATAAACTCTTCCCTGTTTTCCTTATACTCCTGGGGCAGCGCATGTGCGCCTAAAAAGGTCGGCACAAGATCAATCGGCTGCGCTTCGCTCACACGGCGGATGGCGCGGAGTTGTTTCAGTTCGGTTTCCGTATCCAAGCCATAGCCGCTTTTGGCTTCCGCAGTTGTGGTGCCGTGTGTCAGCATCTCTCTTGCAAATGCGATCCCGCGTTCCACCAGTTCGTCTTCCGAAGCCGCTCGCGTACTGCGGACAGAGGATAAAATCCCGCCCCCTGCTGCCAGAATGTCCAAGTAGGAAGCCCCTTTGAGCTTGAGATCAAGCTCATTGTGCCGCCATCCACCAAAAACCAGATGGGTATGCGCATCTACCAAACCGGGGGTGACAAGTCTGCCGCCTGCATCGATGGTTTCTCTCGCTTCCGGCGTGTTTGATGCGTCGCCTACATAGGCAATCAAGCCATCTTTCACGCCAATGACCGCGTTTGCGATGGTTTTGACCTCACCCTGCGCTTTGCCACAGCGGGCAGTCTTGCCCTCCGGCGTAACGAGGGTGCCGATGTTTGTGATAATTGTATCTAACATGTTTGATTCTCCTGTTTTAGATTATTAGAGATATTGAGCATTACTTTGAATAGGTCACGTTCTATCGAAAAAGCGAGCAAAGAGTTCCTCTTGTTCGGGTTCGTTCACACTATAGCCTATGCCAATTTCACCTTCTGTAAGCGCAATCAGCTCTAATACAAAATCTCGGTGAAACGCCCCACAAAGTTCAATTACGCCAAACCCTTCTCTCTTCAACTCCTGTACCTTTTCACGTGCTTCCTGCGGGTTCCGCACTGTATATATGCAAAACTTTATCCCTGCATCAAATTCTGCCGTGTGCTTTTCCGGAATAAAAGAATCGCTCATCAATATATGTGCGAATTTTTTCATATAGATCACTCCTGATATAAACTATTATCACCACAGAGCGCCTGAAATGCACTCTTTACAAATCGAGGGCAGGGATTTACCTCCCCGCCCCCATTTTCTTAAAAATATTTATCTACAATCGTGTCAACCAAAGACTGCTCCGGGATAAACGGCAGGGTAATATGCCCCTCACCTTTGTAGTTCTCGTTGTAAAGCGCACTGGTCTCTACCGCGTGGTCATTTCTCGCCCAAGCGCGTCTGGCGACACCGCCCATGACATCCCACATCATGGCGCACTCGATGATACGTCCTGCACGCTCAGAGCCATCCAGCACCATGCCGAAGCCACCGTTGATGGATTTCCCAATCCCAACGCCGCCGCCATTGTGGAGGGCGATGAGACTCATACCCCGCGCCGCGTTTCCGGCGAAACATTGGGTTGCCATGTCTGCCATGATATTAGAACCATCTTTGATGTTGCTTGTTTCACGGAAAGGTGAATCCGTGCCGGATACGTCATGGTGATCACGACCCAGCATGATTGGTCCCACTTCTCCACGTGCTACCATTTCATTGAATTTCAGCGCAATCTTTGTTCTGCCCTCTGCGTCTTGATAGAGAATACGCGCTTGTGTACCAACCACAAGACCGTTCTTCTCCGCATCACGAATCCAAATCCAGTTGTCACGGTCTTGTCCGCGGCGGGTCGGATCGATGCAATCCATGGCCGCTTGGTCTGTTTTACGGAGGTCTTCCGGGTCGCCGGACAGACAGATCCAGCGGAATGGACCATATCCATAGTCAAAGAGAACCGGACCCATGATATCTTCTACGTAAGATGGATAGATAAAGCCATCTTTCTCATCTACGCCGTTTTTAGAAACCGCCATCACACCCGCATCATACACAGACTTGAGGAACGCATTGCCATAGTCGAAGAAATAGGTGCCGCGAGCAGACAGGATTTGGATCAGCTCAAAGTGTTTGCGTAGTGTCTCATCCACACGCTTCACAAACTCGTCCCGATTTTCGCCCAGCATCTTTGTACGTTCTTCAAAGGTGAGACCTTGCGGGCAGTAGCCGCCGTCATAGACATTGTGGCAAGACGTTTGGTCAGACAATAGCTCAATATGGATATTGTGATCCACCGCATATTGCAGCAGGTCTACAATGTTGCCATGGTAAGCGATGGAGTATGGCTCTTTCTTCTCCATATACTCCTGCGCTTTCGCCCAAATTTCAGCTAGATCGGAGGACGCCATAGACACCCAGCCCTGATCCAAGCGGGTTTGGATTCTGGAGTAGTCCACCTCCGCCACGATGCCAACACCGTTTGCAATTTCGATTGCTTTCGGCTGTGCACCGGACATGCCGCCAAGACCACTGGTGACAAAGAGATGTCCGCGCAAATCACCGTCTTGCGGAATACCAAGTCTTTGGCGACCGGCACCTAAGATGGTGTTAAATGTGCCATGTACAATCCCCTGAGGACCAATATACATCCAGCCGCCGGCTGTCATTTGACCGTAGTTGGCGACACCCATCTGCTGGGCAATTTCCCAATCCGTCATGTTGTCGAACATGCCCACCATCAATGCGTTTGTGATGATAACCCGCGGTGCATCCGGCTTGGATGGGAACAGACCTAGAGGATGACCGGACTCGATAACCAGGGTTTGGTCTTGTGTCATCACCTCAAGATACTTTTTAATCAGCAGATATTGCATCCAGTTCTGACAAACCGCGCCTGTCTCGCCGTAGGTGACAAGCTCATAAGGATACAGCGCGATTTCAAAGTCCAGATTGTTATCAATCATGACCTGAAAGGCTTTCCCCTCAACACAATTGCCTTTGTACGAGTCAATAGACTTGCCGTAGATGCGCCCCTCGGGACGATAGCGATATCCGTAGATACGTCCATAGGTGTGCAGTTCTTCCATAAACTCCGGTGCCAGTGTTTCATGTAAGCTCTCTGGAATGTAGCGCAGTGCGTTTTTCAGCGCAGTTTTCGTCTGTTCTTTGGACAGACGGAAACCTCTGTCCGGCGCCCTGCGGAGTCCCTCTTGGAACTGGGGGTAAGTCGGCAATGTATCGTCCAGCTTAATTTGCATTGCCTTTGCTGTTTTTAAATTGTCTACCATGGTGTATGTCCTCCTTTATGTGGTTTTGGTATGTACCAAAATCTATTTCCGCATTTTTTCTTCTACTTTCTTATAGTATTAAAGATATCACAAGAAAACCCTTGAATCAACTCTTTTTGATAGATAATTTTTCTATCATTTTTTATCTATTTTGACGAATCTTACAGTTTTATCTGGACTTCTCCCTCGTTCTGCTTTATAATTTGTATATACCAATTCGACAAATGGAGTATCTTATGAATCTACAACAATTTTACCCCGATCGTGAACTGAGCAGCCCCCTCTTCCGGCAACTGGCTCATTTTTTTCACGCACAGATTACAAATGGTGCCCTGCCGCCGGGGCATAAACTCCCCACCGAGCGCACTGTTTCTGAGGCGACTGGTCTCTCTCGCGGCACAGTGCGGCAAGCATTTGCTTATTTAGAGAGCCATGGCTCCATCGTCACCAAGCAAGGCAGCGGCAGCTTTGTCGCAGCTTTGTCCTCACATACGCGCTCCATCGCCATTGTAGGCAGCGGACAAGAGTCCTTGATCGACCTCAAGCGTCAACTCAGTGCGCTGGCAGATGTGGAAAGCACGATCTTCATCCTAGAAAGCGTCACAACCGCGCCTGACCCTGCGCGATTTTTAGAGCCTTATGACTTGACGATTATCCCCAGCAGTCACTATGAAAAAATCGCCTCCCTGGCAGGCGATACGAGAGAAAAACTAATTGAAGTCTCCGTCTCCCCATCGGAAGACACCCTGCGCCAGATTTTTGCCCTAGATCGGGAGGCACGGATTGGGATTATCTGCCGCAGTAATGAGTTTCTGGGTACGGTAAAAGGGGCGCTTGTTACGCATGGATTTGCCTCTGACAACATTTCCTCTTTCTTCGAGATGGATTATACCACCTCCACCTACTTCCCCGGCGGGATCGATGCGCTGATTTCCTTTTCAGACGCACATATTTTCACCAGTGAGCGCTTTCGCTTCCGGAATGAAGAACTGATACAAAAAGGCGGTCAGATTATCCCCTTTGTCAGCCATTTAGAACCAAATCGGCTGGCAGAGATCAAGGCACGGCTTACCTCACTTACGTAGCAGTGACTATTATAGGGTCGCTGTCCGCAGTGTCTCCCTGCGCTGGGTGCTTACCAGTCTCTTGTATCCAAGGAAAATCGCCTGATTAGTCGAGCAGGAGCCATTGCCGATGCCGTCGCTGGGGAAGTGGCTAGAGCACTGCGGGTGAACGCGCGCGCTCTCGTGATGATGGCGGTTAAAGCAAAAGCGACCCTTTGCAGAGTCGCTTGAAAGTTCTCTTGTTGTTTGGAAGTTTTCTTATTCTTCAGCAGCTTCACGCTCTCTTCGCGGGGCTTGCCAAGCTTCGTTATTGTCATTTATTGATATTTGGTAAATGCGCCCATTCATGACGGAAATGTGTATAGTATGTGAATAATCATGCAAATCTGTGGTGATTTCTCCATTTGCAAGATAGCGTCTCTGCAGGTCCGCCATTGTAAGCGAAAACTCCTCTCTACCATCATCAGCAACTATAGCAAAATGTTCTCTTAGATACTCTTCTGTCATATCAAATGAGGCATCTGCAAAGGAAAATCGATCTGTCCGTGCGATAATCCAGAAAGCAATGTCATCTGAAAAGTATACGCTTAAGCCCCCGCTTCGGTCGCCGTGCGCATTTACAGAAATTCCTAGAGACTCAGGAACATATCGAAAGTGCGTCCACCCATCCCAAATTGAATGCCTTTCCTCTCCAGTTCCCAAAGCTTCTTCAAAAGCAGAACGATGGTCGCCCAAAGACAAAACGGCACCTGTTTCTGTGTCCAGAACAGAGCGCAAGTCAAGTTCAATATCAGTATTTTCTACATAATTACTAGTAGAAGTATCATCTTCTTCATGATTGGTATTTGTCTCAGGCGAAGCGCAGGCAGAAAGAACTAGAGCAAATAGAAGTACAAAAATTACTGCAATCCATCTCTTCATGGTTGAAAGCCCCCTAAAATTTCTATTTTCATTATAACATATACACAACCACAAACCAACCTCGGAAATGTGCTCTATGGACACCACAACAAGCCACAGCACATAGTACAGCAAAAAGACTGGCGCATGATGCGCCAGCCCTTTTGCCCTATATCCCAGTCCTAGAACAAACCGGAAATCTTTCCACTTGCATCAATATCAATCTTCTCCGCCGCAGGTACTTTCGGAAGCCCCGGCATGGTCATGATATCCCCGGTCAGTGCAACGATAAAGCCCGCACCCGCTGAAACTTTGAGACCGCGCACTGTAACCGTGAAGCCCTCCGGTGCGCAAAGCTTCGCTGGATCGTCAGAGAAGCTGTATTGCGTCTTCGCCATACAGATCGGCAGTTTGCCGAATCCAAGCTCTTCAAGCTGTGCCGCTTGCTTCTTTGCAGCAGGTGTCAGCGACACATCGCTGCCGCGATAAATGCGGCGCACGATGGAGCCGATTTTCTCCTCAATAGAGAGGGTATCTTCATAAACGTAAGAAAGCTTGCTCTCCGTCTCACAAAGACGTACAACCTCTTCAGCAAGTGCAACGCCGCCTTGACCACCTTTGCCCCAAACTTCGCTAAGCGCTACATTCACGCCGAGTTCACGGCAACGGTCTTCGATGAGTTGTAGCTCTTCCACTGCATCCGTCGGGAAGCGGTTGATGGCAACCACAGCAGGCAGACCAAAGACTTGCGTCACATTTTCCACATGGCGCAGCAGGTTCGGAAGTCCCCGCTCCAAAGCCGCAGTATCAGGTGTGCCAAGATCAGCTTTCGCTACACCGCCGTGATGTTTGAGTGCACGGACAGTTGCAACAATCACCACCGCGTCAGGTTTGAGTCCCGCTGTGCGGCACTTGATGTCAAGGAATTTCTCCGCACCGAGGTCAGCGCCAAAGCCTGCTTCGGTGATTGCATAGTCACCAAGTTTCAGTGCCATCTTCGTCGCAGTCACGGTATTACAGCCATGGGCAATATTCGCAAAAGGACCGCCGTGGATCAGAGCAGGTGTACCCTCAAGTGTCTGAACAAGGTTTGGCTTGAGTGCATCTTTCAAAAGTGCCGCCATAGCGCCCTGCGCTTTTAGATCGGCTGCGGTAATCGGCTTTTCGTCCCGTGTGTACGCAACAATCATGCGCCCAATGCGGGCTTTTAGGTCTTCAATGTCAGAAGCCAAACAAAGCGTCGCCATAACCTCAGAGGCAACAACAATATCAAAGCCATCCTCACGCGGCACGCCGTTTGCTTTGCCGCCTAGACCATTGGTCATATGGCGAAGCTGGCGGTCATTCATGTCAATCCCGCGCTTCCAAGTGATTCTGCGATTGTCAATTTGTAGCTCATTGCCTTGATGGATATGGTTGTCCATCAAAGCGGCAAGGAGATTGTTCGCAGCCCCAATGGCGTGGAAGTCACCTGTGAAGTGTAGGTTAATGTCTTCCATCGGCACAACCTGTGCGTAACCACCACCAGCGGCACCGCCCTTTACGCCAAAGACAGGACCCAAAGACGGTTCACGCAGGGCAACGATAGAGTTTTTACCAATCACCCGAAGCGCGTCAGACAGACCAACGGTAGTGGTGGTCTTTCCCTCACCCGCAGGTGTGGGGTTGATGGCGGTTACGAGGACAAGCTTGCCGTCCGGCGCAGCCGTATGGTCGGTCAGATAACTGTAATCGATCTTCGCTTTATAGTTACCGTACTGCTCCAGATACTTCGCGTCAATCCCTGCCTTTTCTGCGATGGCGTGGATATGTTGCATTTGAGATTCCTGTGCAATTTCAATGTCTGATTTGTATGACATGAGAGCTTCCTCCTTTTTATAGTTCTGAGACAACAGTCTCATAGATTTTGTCAGCCAGCGGCAATGCCTTGGCTAAAATCGCCTCACCATTTGTGCGATATTCTGTAACAAAGGCTTCATCCCGAATGCCGCCAATGTTGATAAGCACATTGAGCCACGCGCCTTGGATAGCGGCTTTGAGAGAAAGAGCCGCAACACCCAGATCACTCAAGGCGTTCGTGTTCGAACGACCAAGGGCTTTCTCAGTAAGCTCAAGGGCTTTGAGAGAACACTCCATCATCTCATAAGGTGTCTTCGTTGCACCTTTGAGTGCCGCTTGCATGGCGGCTTTACGGGCTTCTTTTTGCTCGTCGGTATCCCGAGGCATAGTAAATACAGCGGAAACTGCGTTAAATGCTTCCGTATCCCGATCAATCACATCCACAAGCTGGACACGAAGCGCCGCGCCTGCGGTTAGAATCTCTTGCATGAGGGCTTCATGCTCTTGATATTTTTCTTTACCCGCAGTCAGCGCCGCCACCATGGTAGTCAGCGCCGCACCAAGCGCACCGGAGAGTGCAGCGGAAGAACCTCCACCGGGAGCCGGTGCATCAGAACCCAAAAGTTCCGCAAATGCGGGGATGGTCATGTCAGTTAATTTCATATAAGAACCTCCTTGTATTGTTGTAGAAGCGCACAGTGTGCGCCCGTGGGTTGAAAGCCTCCTTTTCCAAAGGAGGTGGCAGGCGAAGCCTGACGGAGGATTCAATCATGCTACAAACTCACAAAGAGCAATCCTCAGTCAGCTGCGCTGACAGCTCCTTTACAAAAGGAGCCTAAGAGCTAAAACCCTTAACCCAGCAGATGATTTTCTAAAACCTGCTTGTCATAATCAAAGTCCTCGATTTGCAGGTAATACTCCGCACAGTCGATCAGCGCTTTGGCAGGTGCCAGACCGATCACTTCGCTGCCAATGATGTTCACGCCCCAACGCTTCGCTTCAAAGCGGACAGCTTCCATTACGCGATAAAGAGGCGTACCCTCAAAATTGACCATGTTCATGGAAACTTGGGCAATGTTGCGATCTTCCAGCATAATCCCAATACCCTTACAGTATTTATATCCGCCGGAAGAGCCGCGGATAGTCTTTGCGATGGCATTTGCAATATCCAGATTATCGGTATCCAGATTGATATTAAAGGCAACCAGAGGCGGACGCGCGCCCACGGCAGATACACCGGCAGTTGGGTGGACTTGCGGCGTGCCATAATCAGGCGCCCAGTCCGGGTCTTGCATTTTTTCGTTCATACCCTCAAACTGCCCTTTGCGCACCTTTGCAAGATTCTCACGCTCTGGACGAGAGGCGGAATATTCATAGAGATAGATCGGAATGTTTAACTCCTTGTTAATCCGCTCCGCAACTTGTTTTGAGATTTCCACACATTCCTCTACAGAAATGTTTTTGATCGGCACAAAGGGGATAACATCCGTTGCGCCCATGCGTGGATGCTCGCCTGTGTGCTTGGTCAGATCAATCTTCTCCTGTGCAAGCTTGCAGAGACGAAACGCCACCTCGGCAATACCCTCCGGATCGCCGACCAGTGTAAACACACTGCGGTTGTGGCTTGGGTCAGAGGAGTGGTCAAGCAGTGTAACACCGGGAACGCTCTTCGCTTCTGCCACCAGCGCGTCTACCACTGCCATGTCGCGCCCTTCACTGAAATTGGGGATACATTCAACAATTTTTGTCATGGGGATCAATCTCCTTTGTTTTATAGAATTATGCTGAGATCGGAAACGTAAATTGGTATACTTGAATGATACCAAATTTGATATATCTTTGACAAGAGGAAAGTGTGAAAAAATTCCACAAAAAATCACAAACATTTCCGTGCGATTTGACTAGAGTTCTCTAGGAAATCTGCATTTGCTTTTTTTCTAGCCCTGTGGTATATTGAGCGGAGCTAATATAGAACCAATTCGAGGAGATTGGACTCATGCAAATAGAAACCATCCATCTAGACAAAGGCGCACCCTTGCCTCTGGCGGAACAACTGGCAGGCGAGCTGCTCCGCCGCATTGTAACAGGGGAACTCAAAGCCGGAGAAAAGTTACCCACAGAACGAGATTTGGCAGAACGTCTCGGCATTGCACGAGGTACGGTCAAGCGTGCGTATATCAGATTGTCTGATTTGGGAGCCATCACGGTGCGGCAAGGTTCCGGCAGTTATGTGCAGGAGAATAGTAGTTTATTGGAAGAAACCCAGAAAAAGGAAGCGGCGGAAGTCCTTGCGGCAAGCATCTCTCGCTTGCGTGATATGGGCTTTTCAGACAAAGAAATCTGGAGTCTCATGCGCTTACAACTTCGCCCCCAAGACGCCGGACGGAAGATTGCCGTCATGGTGCTCTCCAATAACTACGGTATATTGTCAGAACTGGAAGCCCAGCTCTCCTATCTCACCGGACGAGACGGGGTGAATTATGCCCTATCTTTTACAACATTGACAAACATCGTCACTAGCGCAAACCCCATTGAACTGCTCTTGGGCTACGACCTCATCATCGCAACCTCTGTGGACTATGCCGACACCGTGGCGCTCACGCCCATGTATCAGCACAAAATCATCGAAGTGACTCTGGCTCCGCGCGCAAGAACCCTGATCGAACTGGGAGACCTGCCGCGAGATAAGCCCATCAGTATTGTATACCGGACTCCGGTGTTTTTAAACTTGGTGCACGATACACTTCGGGCTTTGGGCTTTGATGAAACCAAGGTCGTGACCTATCAAGAATCAGAATATAATCCAAGCTTACACGGTGCCCAGGGCGAGATTGCAGTAATCGGCTTCAACGAAGCGCCCATGTACGTTGATCCGATCTATAAGTCCAAGAACGAACGTTTCATCACCTCAGGCGGACGGCTGATCCGCTTTGAATACCGGATTGACCGCATGTCACTGACGCACATTGAGGATCGGATTTCGTCCTTGTTGAGTTAGATGTCGGGGTGTGGGAATTTATAATAGGTATGGTGAAGCTGTAAGGGCAAACACCCGCGTACAGCTCACCCCTCCAAGGTGGGGAAAGGGCAATCCTCAGTCAGCTTTGCTGACAGCTCCTTTGGAAAAGGAGCCTAGGTACCGATAGGAAAGCATCCTTTGGGATATACCCAAAGGATGCTTTTTTATGTTTGTTTGCTTGTTATTGCGGTTCCATTTCGGTTAAAAACAAGCGTCCGTCCATGTTGCTGAGCATAACTTCAAAATATCTTGTTACGCCATCTTCTACAAAAGAGATACCCCTGCCGGAGGTGAAGCATCCCACGTGAATCCAGAGTACAACAAGCGCTTCTTCAGGGGTGAGTTCATCGCGGGAGTAAAGGACATCCTCGATGAAAGGTGCAAAATCGTCATCATAACCCAGGGCAAGGAATCGGAAGTCACTGACTGGGGTGTCCGCAGTGAACACAATTCTCTGTGAGGGGTTATCTAAAGATGCTGTGTAGGGATCGATAAAGGTATGATAGTCTGCAAGCGTGTACAGATCGACAAGATCATTGACCTCTGCAAAATATTGTGTAGTTTCATCTGCCACAAAGCGGACTTGGACATGACCTGTGAACTCTTCCGAGCGGTTAAACGCTGGGAGTTCGGCATCGGAGAGGATGCATATATCCAACAAGTCTGCGTACGCTTCTGCTGGTTCTGTCTCTTCCAATGAAGCAGCTTCTACAGGCTCTGGTTCTGGCGTAGGTGTAGATTCAATGGGTGCATGTTCAGAACAAGCTGCAAATATAAGACCGATCAGACATAGCATGGAAATGGTTAAAATCGTTTTCTTTTTCATAGATATCACTCTTTCTGTGTAGTTTGCTTTTCTAAGTTAGGCGAGATTTCTATCACAGTAGACGATATACGATGCCATATTGTTCCGCGCAGCTCTTATTTTTTCTGCCGAAACAGACGCCAGAGTATACAAATCAGTAAGAAGATGATCAAGATTGTACCAATTGTGGCAAAAAAGCTGATGATAGAGCCAATGATACCAAATGCGCCGAAAATGAGAGAGAAGACGAAGCTCAGTAGGCTAAACAAAAGCCGAAAGGGCAGAAGTAATAGCTCAAATAGACCGGAGATTACACTAGACATAGGCATGAAACCCCTTTGATTGATTTTTTCATAGTGTATCACATATAAGGGGATAATACGATTAGAGGAAGATTAGAATTGGCTTAATCTTCTATAAAGAGTCTATCAAAAATACATCCGCTTTACGGGCTGGTTATTGCGCAAAAAGCGTACGATAACATGTTCATACTAACCCCCAATAAAACCAAAGTCAGGGTTTTATTTGGGACTAGTATTAGTTGTGCATCATGTCGGAAAAATCTGTGATAAATCCACGGATGAAAGGCTGTGTCATGCGGCGGTCAATGAGTCCGATGGTGGCGGCGATCCAAGCCTTTGTGAGTCCGCTTGTGGCGTAATACATCTCAAGCGCCAGATTTGTTGCTTCACGCAGGTCGAGATTGATCTCGCTGTCTACATAGAGTGGTAAAATCTGTCCCATACTCCCAGAGAGCATATAGGGTGCAATTTTTGCTTTTTCTGGGGCATCTGCCGGGAGGAGACCGATTTTTTCTACAGCATATTTCGTCCAGCGGCGGATAACCAGACCATCGGTGAGCGCCGCTTGATAAATTCCCAATAGCTTTGGATTAACTGTCAGAGACTCAAAGAGCATCCGGCTGAAGAGACCGTATACATAGGGCTTATCAGATAGATCGATCCCCTCGCGTGCCATATAATTGTGGAGTTTTGCGATCATGGTACTCATGATATCAGCAAGTAGGTCGCTTTTCGTGGGATAGTAATAATGGAGCAAAGAGTGCGCCATGGAGCAGGCTTCTGCAACCTGCTTGGTGGTAACTTTGTCATATCCCTCTTCCACAAAGAGTTGATAGGCGGTTTTGATGATCATAACCCGCTGTCCCAGATTCTTCTTGCGTCCCATGGGTTTTATCTCCTTTTTAAGCAGTTTTAAAATAAGGATTTTGCGGGTCGCCAGAGCGTGCGACCCCTGCGAAGCAGAACGTAAGGCTTGCGCATCTGGGCAAGCCCGTAGTCTGTTCAAATTTCCTGTATTTTGCAGTTTATCAGGTAGACATAAGATTGTCAAGCGTAATTTGAGGAAACTCAAGATATAGTAGAAAATCTTTGAAAAAGCACAATTTCTGCCTTGTTCGCTTTGTGCGAGAGGATCGTGTTATGTTAAACGAGTATAAAAAGAGCACGCGGAAATGGAGGTCTGGTACGTGCCGAAAAAGCAAAAAGAAGTGGCAGATGAAACAGAAGTTGCTGCCTTTTGGACAGAGGTCATGCGCGGAGCCCCCGCCGCAGATGAGCGGCATCCTGGCGTGAAAGATCAACTCAAAGCGACGGAGTTTTTAGCGAAGCACCATGGGATGTTCAAGGAGAGCAAAGAAGTGCCTGAACAAATCGAATTTGTGGGAGATGAAGAGCTTGCAGATTAAACTTCCTCCGATAGTGGGGCGCGGATATGGCACATTCTGGCGTTTTCGGGGGAGGTATCGGCTTGTGAAAGGCTCTCGCGGGTGTAAGAAATCAAAAACAGCGGCGCTGTGGTTTATCGTACATATCATGCGGCATCCTGAGGCGAATCTTCTGGTTGTGCGGAAAGTGTACCGCACATTGAAAGACTCCTGCTTTGCCGATCTCCGTTGGGCGGCACGGCGATTGGGGGTGGAAGACCGCTGGCAGTTTTGTCTCGTACCCTTGGAGATGAGATATAAAGTGACCGGACAAACGATCTTTTTCCGAGGACTGGATAATCCCATGAAGATCAATTCCATCGCAGTGCCGATTGGACAGCTTTGCTGGCTTTGGATTGAGGAAGCTTTTGAGATCACACGTGAGGAAGACTTCGACATGCTGGATGAAGCCATCCGTGGGCGCAGTCAAAGCGGGGTGTTTAAGCAGATTACGCTCACCTTTAACCCATGGGACGAGCGGCATTGGCTCAAACGCCGTTTCTTTGATGCGCCGACCTCTGGTGATTTGTTGACAATGACGGTGGATTACCGGAGCAATGAGTTTTTAGATGAGAGAGATCATTTGCTGTTTGAACAGATGAAAGAACGTAACCCGCGTAGATATCAAGTGGCAGGGTTGGGGCAATGGGGTGTGCATGAGGGATTGATCTTTGAGAATTGGAGGCAAGAACGATTCTCTGCGGATGAACTGATGGCAAGACCAGAGATAAAGCCCATATTCGGGCTGGATTTCGGTTTCACGAAAGACCCCACAGCACTCGTTTGTGCTGTGGTGGATGAAGCTGTACAAGCGATCTATGTCTTTGATGAACTTTATGAGCGAGGACTGACAAATGCAAAGCTCGCACAAGCACTCAAAGATCGGGGCTATGCCCGAGAGGTTATTCGGGCAGACTCTGCCGAGCCGAAGAGCATTGAAGAGCTACGCCGGCAGGGGATATCGAAAATACGAGGTGTGAAAAAAGGTCCGGACTCTGTGCGCTATGGGATATTGGCGCTCCAAGATTATGAAATCATCGTTCATCCCAAATGCAAGCACTTCATCCGTGAGATTGCAAGCTATGTTTGGGAGCGGGATGATCGGTCAGATGTTACCACCAACCGTCCGGATAGGCGGGCAGAAGATCATCTCATGGATGCCATGCGCTATGCGATGGAAGATGTGGGGCGGAGTCCGCGTTTTGGCTTTTGATTTTAAAAGGCAATCTTGTGCGTTTCTCTGCCAAAGGCAGGGGAACGTACGCCTCTGATGTCGTTCGCTTGGTTCAGGGGAAGCGTGTTAGGATGGTAAGGTAGAGACAGTGAGAAGAAAACGGCATTGCGGCGTATGCGCTACAGTGCCGTTTTTGTGTAAGGAGGAGACAGATGAGAGTAGAAGCCCAAACAGTGGGAATCAATTGGGAGGCAATTCTATGTGAAGAGCTGGATTTGTTTCTCGCCTCAGACAAGCGGCGTGAGATGATTACAGGCGAGCGGTATTATGCAGGCAAGCACGATATTCTAGAACGCCGCAAAACCATAGTGGGATCGGGCGGCACTGTGGAAGAGTGCAAACATCTGCAAAACAGCCGCGTGGTGGACAATCAATACGCCCGCGTGGTGGATCAGAAAGTGAGCTATCTGCTGGGTAGACCCCTGACCATTGGGAGTGAACAAGAAGTGTTTCAAGCTGCGCTGCATACGCTGATGAGTCCGGATTTTATGCGAAAGCTTCGCCTTATAGCAGAAGATGCTTTAAATTGCGGCATTGCTTGGCTGCATCCCTATTATGACAAGCGGGGAACGCTTCGATTTCGGCGGATTGCACCTTGGGAGATCATCCCCTTTTGGGCGGACGATGCCCATACAGAGCTTGAGAGTGCGCTCCGTGTATATAAGCGTCCACGCGGGGGATATGAAGAAGCGGATACCATGGCGGAGCTGTTTACACCGGAAGGGCTTCATCATTTTGTGCGGGAAAAAGGGGAACTCAAAGCAGAGGGCGGCGTAAAACCGTATTTTACCTGTAAGCAGGGCGGTATGGAGCGAGCAGGGGTTTGGGGCGCAATTCCGCTGATCCCGTTTCGGGCGGGATTTCGTGAAATTCCCCTCATCCGCCGCGTGAAGTCTTTGCAGGACGGCATTAATCTGATGTTATCTGACTTCCAAGACCGTATGGGTGAAGAGACCCACCGTACCGTGCTTGTAATCCGCAACTTTGATGGGGAAGATTTGGGCGAGTTTCGGCGGAATCTTGCGACCTTTGGCGCAGTCAAAGTCCGCAGTGAGGGCGGGGACGGCGGCGGGGTGGATACGCTGAATGTTGAGGTAAGCGCAAGCAATTTCGAGGCGATTTTAAACTTGCTCAAAAAGGCACTAATCGAAAACGCTAAGGGCTTTGACGTACGCGATCTCTCTTTGGCAGGCAGCCCAAACCAGATGGCGATTCGTTCCATGTATGCCGACATGGACTTAGACGCAGGTATGATGGAGACGGAGTTTCAGGCGGCACTGCGTGAGCTGATGTGCTTTATGGCAGAGCATTTGGCGCGCATGGGTCAGCCGGGACTCAATGTAGAGAAAATCGATGTGATTTTCAATCGGGATGCGCTGATCAATGAGTCTGAGCGCATTGAAAACTGCCTGAAGAGCCAGAAGATTCTCTCAAGAGAGAGCATTCTCTACCAGCATCCTTGGACAAGTGATGTAGAGAAAGAAAAAAGGCGGCTGGAAGCAGAAAAGGAAATAGAAGAATCTGTTCAGCATGTTCAATAAAAGGCGATAAACTAAAAGTGTAAATCAGGCACAAGTGAAGCAAAAGGGGGGGTTGGACATGAGTCAAAAACAAGAAGATTTATCCGGGATTAGGCAGGAACTTGAGGATATCCGAGGAGAAATAGACGGACTGCGCACTCCGCCGCAGTTTGTAGGCGTAGAACCCGGACAAGGGGGAGACATTTTGCCGGAAGAAGACCTCTTGCCCTTTGAGGCAAGGCTCAAAAAAGCAAGAGACACAGGTGATATGTTAGGCGCACTCCGCATCAAACAAGAAGCGGCTGGCGCGGGGATTGTGCTCTTGTAGAGGCGCACATTGTGCGCCCGCGTCCCTAGCCTCCTTTTGTAAAGGAGGTGGCAGGCGTTAGCCTGACGGAGGATTCACGTTTCAGCAAAGCTTGTCAGAGCAATCCTCAGTCAGCTTCGCTGACAGCTCCTTTGGAAAAGGAGCCTAGGGCGTAAAGGAATATACAAAACCAAACAACAAAGGAGAATGATACATGGCAAATCAAGTAACAGGGCTGGGTACCTCGTGGAATTTACCGAATTATGCGGGGGAGCTATTCTCAGCAGACGCGACGCAAACACCTCTTTTGAGTATGACAGGCGGGCTCTCCGGCGGGAGACAGACGGATAATTTTGAGTTTCCCACAGCGGTACTGTACGACTATCCGGAAGCAAACCAGCCGGAGATTTCAGAGCAAGCTTCGGCAACGGCGCCGGGTGCGGAAATGGCAGTCCGCCAGCAAGAGGCGAATGTAGTACAGATTCATCAAGAGGTCATTGACCTGAGCTACGTGGCGCTTTCAAATTTACATCGCATGAGCGGTCTCAATACGGCAGGGCAGAAGCCGGCTTATGAGGACGAAAAGCTATTTCAACTTCAGCACAAGTTGATCAAAGTAGCCAGAGATGTGGAGCATAGTTTCATCAACGGAAGTTTCCAAAAAGCAGGCAGCGCAAATCAAGCCAACAGAACCCGGGGACTGTTGGAACTCACCCAGGAAAACACACATATCGATGCAGGCGGTGTGCACCTGAGTGCAGATCTTTTGCGCCAGCTTTATCGAGATATGGCGGGAGCCGGTGCGTACTTTAATAACATGGTCATGTTCCTCTCCGCATACCAGAAGCAGCAACTCACGGAAATCTATGCAAGCCAAATGGGGACACGGATTACAGAGTGCCGCAATGTGGGCGGTGTGAATATCACACAGGTGGAGACAGACTTCTTCAACATGGGCATTGTTTGGAACCGATTTGTTCCGGCTGATACGGTGCTGATTGCCGATGTGGCACATATCGCGCCGGTGTTCCAAGTTGTGCCGGGTAAGGGAGTGCTCTTTACGGAGGAACTAGCGAAAACAGGCGCATCTGAAAAAATTCAACTCTTTGGTCAGATCGGTCTGGCTCACGGTGCGGGTTTCTTGCATGGCAGCATCTCAGGCTTGCAGGCACTTTAATGAAAGAAAAGCTTCTGAAACGACTGGATGAGCTGAACATTACATATGTGCCGGAAGATGAGGGGCTTCTCAAGTCCATGCTCAAAGGCGCAAAGCGTAGGCTCCTTGCTGAGACAGGGCAGCACAAACTGCCAGAAGCCTTGAAGACCGTCATGATCGATATGGCGGCAGGGGAATACTTGCTTTTTCGCAAAAGCATGGGCAGCTTGGAGGGCTTTGACTGCGAACACGCCATCCGCCAGATGTCCCAAGGGGATACCAGCATCACCTATGCCATCGCAAACGAGGGACAAGCTCCAGTCGATGCCTTAGCCCAGCGCTTGCTTACGCCACCTCCCGCACTGATTACAGCGTGGAGACGGGTACGATGGTGAGGACGAGAATCCTCAGCAGAATGTGGACAGACTGCTGCGATATCTACGTGAGGGAGCAAACGGCACAGTCCGACACAGGGCGTACGGTTATGCAAGAACGCAGATTGCACCAAGACATCCCCTGCCGTGTCAGTTTCCGCCGCGGGATTGAGGCGATGGGACTTGTCCGGGATGTACAAGGAGCGGCAATGGAATCGGTGCAAGTGGTGCGTTTGTTTTTGGCACCGGATATAGAAGTCCCGCCCGGTAGCCGCGTTGTAGTCAGACGCGGGAATGGGCAAACGCTGCACTTTGTACGCACCGGCGTCCCGGCAGTATTTGAGGGACACCAAGAAGTCCGTATGGAACAAGAAGAACGTTTCGTGTAAAGGACGATTCGCAATGCCTGTAGGGGACGATGCCTACATCGTCTCACAACCACAGATACACCTGTAGGGGCGGTCTTTGACCGTCCGCATCCATCACAATTCCACACAGCAATCAAGCGGACGGTCAAAGACCGCCCCTACAAGACAAAGGAGAAACCAATGCGAGATTTATCAGCATTTTTGCGCCCAAATGCGATCCAAGTGGAAAACCGGACAGTGATCGCATCCAAACGTTTCGCGGAGGAAGATGGCACACCCATCGAATGGGAGATCCGCTGTATATCCTCTACAGAAGACGAAGAAATCAGGCGCGGGTCTGTGCGCCGTACCGCCGGAGCGCGAGGACAGTCAACCTCTGAGACGGATGTGTCCCTCTATCTGGGCAAACTTGCAGCATTGTGTACTGTCTATCCCGATCTCAATGACAAAGCGCTGCAAGACAGTTACGCAGTCATGGGGGCAGACAATCTGCTCCGCGCCATGCTGACACCGGGGGAGTATGCGGATTTCTTGCGGGAAGTGCAGAAAATCTGTGGATTCGACACGCCCTTTGATCA